>VTLG01009267.1_pt1 | contig 54788 bp, 69 predicted proteins | sample 4694571 | NCBI WGS metagenome assembly VTLG01 (sample SAMN12604809, study PRJNA352737) | marine metagenome | biome: ENVO:00000447; feature: ENVO:00000209|ENVO:00000569|ENVO:01000036; material: ENVO:00002151; isolation source: viral sequences binned using virsorter ... | reverse complement strand
TTTATAAGAGTAGTTATGCAGATATTAACTCATGTATAGAAGCATGTATGCCTGCATTAAATAAACATGGATTATCAATTAGTCAAGGTAATAGATTCTGTGCAACTACAGGTTATTATATAACTACAATGTTACTACATGAATCAGGTCAGTGGCTAAAAAGTGAAATAAGAATCCCTCTTACAAATAAGAAAGATGCACAAGAAATAGGTAGTGCATGTACTTATGGTAGAAGATATGGATTAACATCTATGGTAGGCTTAGCTCAAGTAGATGATGATGGAAATGCAACTGTAAATAATAGGAGAGTATAATGACAAGAACATTAACAGTAAGAAAAAGTACAGGTGGCAGTAAATTCAGTGAAGGTTGGCATACTGCAACTGTAAGTACAGCAAAATATGGGGATTGGAATGATACAAAGTTTCTTGATGTATGCTTTGAGGGATATTCTGACAAGATGAACATGAGAGTTTATGCTAAAGAAGGTAAAAATGGGGAAGAGTTTGCAATTGGAAACATCTTTAGGTTTGCTAATGCTGGTATATCTGATGGATTAGAAGGAGCTGATGGTAATGTTACTATTAAATTAGATGATAGTGCTGAAGCTTTAATAGGTAAAGAAATGAATATATTTCTATATAAAGATGGAGATTATTCACGAGTGTTACCACAAATAGCACCTGTTCCATTTAAAAATATAGTAGAAGAGTTTGGTGATGATGATGTTCTTTATTGGAAAGGAAGAGCCGAAACATTCTTTGATAAGTATGTTAAGCCAAAACTTCAAGCAAGTGCAGTTATTCCTGAAGAAGCAACTATGGATGAAATAATATCAAGTGCACAAGAGAGTGCAAAGGCTGTGGAAGATATGCCATTCTAATATAACAATATAAGGGTGGGTACGTTTCGCATCGCTTGATGCATTTAATCTTGGTTATAGCACCTCTAAACTACCCACTCTTTAATTCAGGGAGTTAATATGATTAAAGAGTTCGCCTTTAGTCTTAGCAAAAGACATTACTTTCAAGAAGCATCTGAAGAAAGTAGTTGGCACAACCTTGATAATGATACATTCATGTCATTATATGAGTATGATGATTATGTTAAAGAGTTCTTTGCAAGTAAGAAAACTTTAGCAGGATACGATGGATTAATCTATATGCCTAATGAATTTATATTAGATGTAGATGGTAAGGACTTTAAACAAGCAGTTGAGCTATCAATTGGTTTAAAAATACTATTAAATGATTTAGATGTACCATACAAGTTATTCTTTAGTGGTACAGGCTTTCATTTCAATATACCATCTGATGCATTTAGATGGAAACCAGATCCAAATCTTCATCTTAAAGTAAAAGATGCACTAACTGCTGCAGGAGTGTTTAAATATGCCGATCCAGCAGTGACTGATAAGATAAGGCTCATAAGGGTACCTAACACAAAGAATAGTAAGTCAGGGTTATATAAGGTCCATATTGACGCAAAGTGGCTAGAACTACCTGATTTGGAGCTTAAAATAAAAGAACATGCAAAAAGCCCTAAAAATATAGATGATATGGAATTAGAATGCAATCCTGTGTTTGATGCTCTAACGAGAGAAAAAAACAAGATAGAAAGTACTCCTGAATTTATATCACAAGGGCGGAATCCTGATCCTGTAAACTATCCCTGTATTAGTGGTATGTTAAACTCTGTTCCTATGGGACGAAGACATAGCGTAGCATTAAGATTAGCAGCATGGTTTCGATGGCTATACCCAGAAGATGTAGTAAGATTAGTACTGGAAAAGTGGAGAAGACAAGTAGATAATAATCAATCACCATTTAGTAGTAAAGAAATGGAAAGTATTATTAATAACTGTTATGATGGCCATGGAGGACAAGGATACAGGTATGGATGTACTGATCCTATAATGGACGAGTATTGTAAAAACACTTGTAGATTATATAAATCAAAGAAAAGTCAAAGCGTTATGGATTCAGCAGCAATGGAAATACATTTAATTGATTTCTTAAGATCTGATGCTAAGCCTATTAATCTAGGCAACGTATATGCTGGTCAAGACTTTCCTATATATCCAGGAGAGGTTGTAATTATACAAGCTCCTCCTAAGAGTATGAAGACAATGATACTGCAGAACTGGATGAATGCATTTAAGAAACCTACTTACTTTATTGAAATGGAGATGTCTCCAAGACAAATATGGTCTAGGTTTGTAATGATAGAGATGGGATGGAGTGAAGAAGAACTCAAAGAACATTATCAACAAATGCAAAACGGCATGGATAAACGATTCAAATGGCTAACAGTAGATTATTCTACTCCTTATGCACATGAATTAGAGAAGAGAATATCTATGTTGCCAATTAAACCAGAGATAGTAGTTGTCGATCATATGGGTCTCTTCAGATCTAATCAAAGAGATTCTAACATGAAAATAGAAGAAGCATCTCAAGCTATGATGGAAATTGCAGTAAAACACAATGTGATAGTCTTCGCAGTTAGCGAGATAACAAAGCAAGCATTCCATGAAGGTATGAATATAGCATCTTCTAAAGGTTCATTTAGAACAGCATATAATACTAATAAGTTATTATCAGTAAATCCTCAGAAGAGTATATCTACTGGACTAATAGAGCGTATTAATATTAAATGTGAAGCTAATAGAGAACGAGAGAATATTAATGTTAATCTAAAAGTAAAAAATACAAGGATATATTACGATGAAAACAGTACAATTTAACGCATACTTTGATTACATGATTAATAAAGTTATGGAAACTAGAGATGCTGGTCAAAAAGAATATGCTCATACTAATGAAAATGTATTTGCTAATTTTGAAAGAATAGGTACGTCTATAGATACAATGCCTGATAAGGTATTGATGACATATTTATTAAAGCATATAGATGGTATTAATGCATATTTAAAAGGCCACACATCACAAAGAGAAGATGTAACAGGTAGGATAAAAGATGCTATAGTTTATTTATTCTTATTATGGGCTATGGTAGATGGAGAAAGAGAGCTTGATGCTATCAAAGAACCTATCTTAAAAGCAAATCAAGTAGAAAGTATGCTTTAATGGGTTTAAAAAATGCAATACTACAAAAAGTCTTAAGAGTTGTCGATGATACTATAGGCAAAAAATTCAAAGTAATAGACCAGATAACGGATCTATTCCAAGGTGCTGAAGCTAGAATCGACAAGCTGGAAGATAGAGTAGATAAATTGGAGAGAGATTATGAGAATCAACATGAAGAAAAAGGTCGCAGAAATCCTGAGAATGAAAAGAAAAGCAAGGGATAATGACTTTTATTTGATGTACTGGGTGTGGAAAAGAGAGTTTGAAAATATCAATTCAGAACAACAGATATCATTAGACTTTGATAGAACTAATATAGTTAATATATTAAGTCTGTTAAAAGATAGAAAACTATCGCATCCAAGTGGAATCATGAGAGCCAGGCGCAAACTCCAAGAAGATGATCCTGGTCTAAGAGGAGATGTATGGGATCTTAGACATAAAGAACAAGCAGTTGTGAAAAAAGATCTTGGATATAAAGGATTTGCACAATGAGAGATATAGAGGCTCATGAGGCCATGAGTAATTTAAATCCCTGTTCAGACAAGTTGGGCAGGGATAGAGATTTTAGAGATGCTATGAATGCATTTGTAAAATGGACTGATAATAAAATAAAAGAACTAGAAAACAAAGTAAAGGAATTAGAGCATGGAATACGGAATAAAGAATGAAAAAGAACTGTATGATGATGTTATGAATAAGTATAATAATATGAGTAATAAGAAATTAAAGACTATTATTACTATATTGAATACAACTGAAGGGCTATGTATGCCTGAGTTTCTAGAATTTTGTGAGTACTTATTGAAGTTAGATGAGAAGAAATGATTGATTGGAAACAAGCATATCATATCTTAGAAGAATACATAGACTTTGATACTGATACAGCAGAAGAAGACAAGCAATTCTTAAAGGAGCGGATAAACATGTGCGACCCTGTATATAGAATACTAAAAGGCGCAACAAATGAAACGATCAGAAAAGCTCAAGAACGTCTTAGAAAAGAAACGGGATACGGAGAGAATAATGACAAAGCCAAAAAGCGCGAAAGCAAAAGGAAGAAGACTGCAAAACTTAGTGAGAGATACATTGAGGGAAGTATTCCACAAACTGCATCCAGATGATATTAAATCTCAAACAATGGGCATGCCAGGTGAAGATATAGTCTTATCCCCTGCTGCCAGAGAAGTCATACCTTACAGTTTCGAATGCAAAAACAAAGAGAGATTAGATCTATGGAAATCTCTAGAACAAGCATTGGATAATTGTGGAGGCAGAAAGCCAGTCTTAGTAATCAAACGCAATAGAAGTCGAGTCTATGCAGTATTAGAATACGATGCATTCTTAGACTTAATAGGAGAGGATAATGGAAAAAAATAGTAAATTCAAGAAGAAAATCATACATGAATATCTAGAATTAACTAATAAAATTCTTACAACTACACAAATCATTAACGAACGAAACTATTTTGACATGAGTCGTAATATAGAAAAGGAAGTTCAACAAATGATTGGTCGTTTAAAGTATAGAAGTTAGTTACTTAATCAAACTGTAGGGGGTGTAACTATACACCCTCTATGGGGAAAATGCATCTAAGGATTCTAGTATTTGCTGCCTAGTTCTTTTCTTTCTACGTGTCTTTTTAGGCACTCCCAATATTTCTCTAACAGTAGGTATCCCTACTTCTTTACGCCATTCAGAAATCCATCTAGGTTTATATGCACCTGTCTCTATCCTTAACATTTTCTCATAAGATCCATCTAAAAATGCTGGTAAGGTATGCCAATAAGTTCGTGCAGCTTGTATATTAAAAATACGAGCTATTTGATATTGCCATTCTGGAGAGTTAAGATCCATATTTAAATTCTTTTTAGCCTCATACTCCTCATCAGTTTGATTCCAGAAATCAGTTAATTCAGCGATAGTGAGTATATCACTTACGAATGGACCTAGATTAGCTGCAATTGGATTTTTACCGTAGAATGTGCCATATTTGCGTTCTAAATAATTATCCTCACCTGGATCAGCCCCAAGATAATTGATAAGTTTAAAAGCATCCTCTATTATAGGGTCATCAATTAAGCCAGCTCTATTCTCAGTAGTCCTACCTTCTTTATCACCGCCAATAGTCCATCCAGCAGTAGAAAATAAACCTCCAATATCATAATCAGTGACAGCTGCAAACAATCCAGGTATTAACGAATATATCATTGCCCTTCTTGACATCTCTCGATAAGATTGAGCAATTTGTTTTTTACCAGTCCAAGGATTAGTATCAATAACAACACCTGCTTTAAAATCACGAGCCACTTCTTTAAATAACTGGTAATTTAAATCAAAATATGCCCACTTAAAATGCCTAAATTGCCCTATAGTTTTTCCTGTTTTCCCTTGAAGTATTCTTGATTTAGCCCAATTATCATAATCAAAATGTAATGTCTTGACCATCTCTTGAGCTATATTACCAGCTGAATTTTCCATAGCATCATATATCTGCTTGTCGGTAGCAGTTTTATTTTTAGTACTTAATTTATCCTTCCAATAGTCATATCTTCTCAACTCTCCAGTAAACGCATGAGCAAAAGACATTTCAAATGTACTTAATCTATTTTGATTTTCCGCCCATTGTTGAGACCCTTTTTCAGTACCATAAATTGTTCTTCTTGCTGAAATCTCAGCTATAGCTCCCATTTTATCTGCAACATATTTAAGCTTACCTCCGCCATCAGACGATCGTATTAAAAGACCTTGAGAATCTGTAGTATATCCTTTTGGTACAACTATTGCATCTAAAGACCCTTGTGTTGCAGCGGCTACATTAGCTCCCTGTGGGCCCTTCTCTATGCCTAGCAAACTTTTTTCTCCAGTCAAGAATCCAAATCTTCTTAATTGTCTTTCCAACATTGCTTGATTACCAACAGGAGACTCCCCTGAAGCAGGATCATATGGCCTACTTGTTTTATTATAAAAATCTCTGCTTAAAAATTGTCCTCGCATCCCAAATTTAATAAAATTCCATAAAGGTGCTTGAGTTCTGTTTTTTAATCCAGATCTAACGGAAAATCCTAGTTTAGACATATATTCAAAACCATTAATAATACGTACTACCTGATCCATATTGCCCATTTTATCACCATAATTATTTACAGCTGATCCACGAATCTCAGTAAGGATGTCTATCATTTGTCTAGAGTATTCTCCGATATCAATATCAGCACCTTCAACATTATTCTTTCGTACAGCTTTAACTAAATCTTTAGTTGCTACAGTATAAGCATGATTAATCTTAGTCTTAAAATTAAAACTGGCAACATCATGTACATATTTATTTAGATAGAATACAGGATCCAAGCTATAATATCTTTCTTGATCTGCAGCACGCTCTAATCTTTTAGTGATTCTAGTAGGGTCTATACCTTCAATAATTGCTTGTTCTAATTGTTCTGGCTTCATACCCTTATAATCTATTCTATCTTTTGATTGAGCATATTCAGTAACATTATTTAAGATATCAGTTAATTCAATAACATATTTAGGAAAGTATTTTTTAATACCTACAACATATTCCCCTGTCTTAGCATCTAAAGTTCTATAAGGCTCGCTCTTGCCAGTATAAGGATCTATTACTTCTAAGCCATTTTCCCATGATTTAATCCAACCTTCTTTACCAGGCTGTGCTTTAATCTTCTTCATATCGACACTAGATTGTACAAGTAAAGCATCTATAGCAGACTGCACTTTATCAATAGCATTAGTAAGGAATCTACGATCCTGTGGATCATTTAAAAGCTCCAATGTTCTTCGAGCTGAGATAGCTCCGTTCATTAATCCTTTCATAGTATCAGCACGTAATACATTCCATTGCTGCACTATATTATGCTCAAGAGGAGTAAGTCCTTGTGTAATGCTAAAGTCTAATATTCCTTCAAATCTTCTCAATACTTCACCAGCATGAGATATATTAGCGTTCTTTTCTGACAATCCATAGCCACCTAATTCAACCAGTTCTACTAATAAATCATTAGCTTGTTTAGAACCAGGCTTTGCTTCCTGTAAGCGCGTTTCTAATGTAACAATCTTATTATATTCTTTTTTAGAAAGCTTACCACGTCTTTGAAATATTGGAGAATCTGCATCAGTAAACATCTTAAATAGTCCATCTGTCAATATAACATCTAAACTCTTAGCTCCCTCTTTCATAAATCTTTGATGATATGAAGCAGCTTCACCTACTACCTGAATAAACTTTTCTCCTTGAACGAAATTACCAACAACTCGTTTAGGTAGTTTAAAATTTCTCTGTATCCAATTTTGTTTAACACCAATATTAGAAAGCCATTCTTTAACTCCTTGGTTAAACCTCTTCATATCAACATCAGTAATATCTCTTGACCCCCATGGGCTCTTTGTATATTTATTCCAAAGAAATTCAAATGTAGCAGAATCTATCTGACCTGTTGCTTTAGCTTTCGGATTGGTAACAATCTTATGCAAAGCTCCATTAACAAGCTCTCTATATTTTTTTATCTGATCTGGTTTGGTACTATTACATATCATATTCTATTCCCTTATCCACCACAATATTTATCAATAGCTTCCTGCATTGATTCTTTCATGTCTTTAGCTCTCCCTCTATCTGAATGTTCGTTAATTCTATCTCTTATAGACTTCTTAGGTATCCACCATTCACCTCTATTGCTTACTTCAAAGCCATCTCTTCCCATCCATAAAGGCTCTATTCTATTTCGTATAGTACTAGGATCTGGCATCTTGTTCATAGATGTATTACCTAGCCCTAATGTCAATCTATATAATTCAATAGGACTTAATGCATAAGACCCTGTCATATAAGACATCATAATTTCTTTTGCTTTTAGATTTAAATCAGCAGTCTCTACCCATTTAGGAATTACATCAGGCATTGATAGAATATCAAAATCATTCTTCGCTCTTTTAGTTCCACCAAATCTAAACACATCCCCTTCTAATGTTTTGTCATATACCTGTAAAGCTGCAGTCTTATGTTTATCAACAATATCTTGATACAATTCTTTTCCAACCTCTGGACTTAATACATCTATAGCTTTATTACTTTTAACCCTATCAAGAAATGTAAATACAAGTCTTTCTCTTAAAGAATTTTTATTAAAATGAGGAAGGACAGATGGTTGCTTAGTTACCTTATCAAAACCAACTACATCAAAATCAGTTCTTGACACACTAGGTGATAACATTCTGTACAAAAACTGTTTCAAATAATCATTAGGCTGCAAATGCCCAGCATTCATTACTTCTTTTACATGATCCATAACAACCTGCATTTGTGCCTCTGATATCAATCCATACTTCTCAGATGTATTCGGGCTGTTCTTATCTACAATATCACCAGCAGATCTTAGTTTTACATTAAACCTTCTAAAGATTCCATCAATTTCTGCTATTTGACCAGACGTTAATGAAGATAAATCTCTTGCAAATGCTATAGACATAGAACGTCTCTGGTCATTCAATGCTTTATTGCCTAACCTATACTGTTTATAATTAATAACAAATTGATCACCTTTTTTAGTAGGAGAGATAAATTGATCACCTGGATTCAATACTTGTAACAACTGAAGTTGATCGCCTACTTTCCTAAAATGTCCTACTCTACCCCAATTTAAATTCTTATTAAGAAACCTTGTCCCTGGTCTCAAAGTTCTTGTCTCAGATATTGGTGAACCTGGAGAGTTTAACTGTAAATTAAACTCATTTAAAACTTTTACTTTGAATGTTCTTTGTGCCTCTAAAGATTTATATCTTGATGTTCCACGCTTACCCATAGCCCTCATAAAAGCCATAGAATCTTCTAATTGATTAACTTCATGCACTAAATAATCTAGTTCAGCCCATTTCTTTTGTTCTTTAATAATGCCTTTAATAGCCATAGAAATATCAGCATCAGTTCTTGCAGATTTTCCTGCTAATAATGCACCAATATCTGTATTAAACCTAGGAGATGTAAAGTGTTTCCTTAGTCCTGACTCCATACTTTGCAAACCCTGTAATAATGGATGATTACTTGGTTCTCCTGGAAGAGATACTCCTTTGATCTTTACTCCTAGAAAAGATAATAATTGATTACTTAAACTATGCAATTCATTTGGTTTGCCAGGTTGATACTTTCCATTCTTATAAGAAGGATTTGTTAATCCTGCCCATCTAATAGAATTTTTAGCATTTTGAAACTGATTAACTAAGTCATACAAAGACATGCGTCTTGAAGTACCATCCATGAAAGATTCTTTTAAACCTGCCATATCAAATATAGAACCGATAGGAGTAAGTATATCTCGCACTAATCTAACTTGCATATTCATAACATCAGCAGGAATTGTATTGTCAGTAAACTCCATAGTCTCATAACTTCTACCTTTATTGATAGACTTTTCAAGTTTTAATAAGCCATGCTTGCTATCTGTCCATACCAATTTAGCTAAATCAACATTCTCAATATTGCCAGACTCTTTATATATATCGATAGTTTCTTTTATTAAAGATTTAGTATAACCCACAGCATCCGCTAATGAATTACCACCTTTAAATGAAATGCGATATCTGACATCACCTGGAGTTATCATCTCAAACAATGGATTAGTAGTCTTTGATCCTAACTCAAATAGAGTTCCAGACTTAGTTGTAGCTGCGAAATATTGATTTAAAAAGGATGCAATAGAATGCTGTCTAACAAGCAATGGTCTTTTAGCTTCTAATAATTTAATCCTCAATGCATAATCTTCAACTAACGAAGGATCAGATAATAATATCTCGTTCAATGCTCTATCAAATACTCTGGTAGCAGGATCTAAATATCCTGAAACATTATATATATCTTTAATGCTACTTGATGGGAGTCCAAAGAAACTAGAAGATTTATCTAAATCAAAATCAGCATCTTGTGGATCTAATACATCAAGCTTATTCATCTCACTAACAGGACCTTTTCTTCTGTCTATAAGCTTCTCTATCTTAGTAAGAACCCAGTCATTAAGTCCTGCTTTTGGAGTTCTCAAGTCTACATTAGCTCCATGTATTGCTTTAAATAATTTATTACCATTGTCTAGAATAGTATTAGCCAATGCAGTTTTGCTTTTATTGTTCAATGAATAGTCTCTATCAACACCCCCTGTAGTTTTAGTCATGCCTGTTTGACCATCAATAAATAATAATAACTCTCCTAAAGTATTAAAGTTCCTAGCTTTTACCTGACTAATAATCTCAGCAAACTGATCATTCATGAAGCCTTCAAACTCTTTATAATTCTTTCCTTTTAAATTCTTATCAAGAACAGTACTGCCAATCTGTTTATGTGGACCTAGCACTTCCCCTTGATGAGTAACAATAATATCATCTCCAACTTGAATAACATCTTTTAATTTAAATTTATCAATCAATGCTTTATCAGCTGTGAATACAAAGCTTAATCCGTCATTACCGCCCCTTAATAGGTCCCTGATGGGCTTATTATACTCATGATGGGGGATACCTGACCCTCCTAAAGATCGCTGTATAGGAATTGCATTAGGATCTACACTATCTTTAATCCTAACAGGTAATGAGAGCTCAAACCCAGCAGTCATGACGTTATTACCACCAGAAACTACTGTACTAGATACAAAATTTCTTCTATTGAGATACTCAGAATTAATCATCTTATCAAGCTGAGGAGCCATATACTCAAATACAGGTAAACCTCCAGCTTCTAGTACTCCTTCGATGCCAACAAGCTTGGACATCATATCTCCACTCTCAGCTCCAATCTCTCTCAATTTTTCTGCAATTTTTTTATAAGCAAAAGGATTAGTTCTTAATGCACTATGTCGACTAAGCATGTCCTGAACCACATCATTACTACCTGTAACTTTATTAATATCCCCAATTGCTTTATTAGAAAGGAAGTTTAGGAATCCTGCAGACATAGTAGCATCATGCAATCCATTAATAGATTTAATAAATATAGATTCTCTATCTAGCTCAACAATTGGTCCAGACTTATCTTTCTTAACAGTATTTATATTAAAATTGTCAGCTAAATCTTCATAAAATGTTTTCTTACGCTTAATATTTTCAGGTAAATCATGATTCCTATTAACAAAGTCCTTATCCCCTGGCCCCTTTCTAGCATTCTTCTTAGCGGCACTACCAAATGATATAGAGTCTACGATGTAATTGCCTTTACCATCTTGCATCATCTTATCAACTATAGGATTATACTTATAAGCAGTCTTACCTGCAAATACAGTTACTTCTCCAGTAGTAATATCAATATTACTTTGATGCTCTACTGGCTTAATAACAACATTAAATCCAACAACCTTACCATTTCTGTCTCTAATAAACCACTCAGGATTACCACCCTTAGCCATTAATTGTGCAGTCATTTCAGGTAATGATAAAAATGTTTCACCATTAACACTCGATGCAGCTAATGGCTTGTACACACTCAATAATTCAGTTGCTTTAGTTTCAGCAGCTTCTTTAGTCATACCATTCATTTCAACTAATTGATCTACTAATCTTCGTTTAGAAGCTGATTGTGTATCAAAGAATTTCCAACCTTCATTTAGCCCTACACCAGCCTCATCATTAATAACAAGCTTCCTATGCTTAGTAGTAGTTCCATCTGGATTAAACATTTGCTTATTAAATACATCAATAGGATTAGCCATATCTGCTAAACCAGTCCCCATTTGTTTAAAATACTCTCTAGTAAAATTCAACGTCCTATCATTTAATGCTACTCCAGTACGAGGACTATCTAATTTTAAATACTTTAATTCAGATAATGCATCTTGTGGAGATTGAGACTTGTTAACAATATCTTTCACAATATCAGCAGGACCATCAATCATCCTAGTTAATAATACTAATTTCTTAATGTTCTCTGCAGTCTGAGGTATTGACAATGCTCCTGGCACTCCTTCAACTAAACCAACATGTTGTTTTAAATAGTCTGCAATAATTGCATCTCCATTTTTCTCACCCATAAAGATGCCAGATAATTTCTTTCTAATCATGCTTTCAGGATTACTCCATTCGGCAGTTATATTCCTTGCAACCGCACGATGTACAAATACCATTGTGTTGCCGTCTAATACTACTGGCTGATACTTAACTCCTCCACCTCTACCAGTTCCAACTACATTGTTAGCTATGCGATCTAATAATATCCTATCTTCACCTGCTAACAATTCTCTTTCTGAAACTTTTACATATGTACCATCATTCATTCTGGCTTCTAATTCATTTAATGTATTTCTATCAAGTCGAGATGTAAATCCATTCTTAGTTCCTATTCTACTCCCAGCTATAACAAGGCCACCTTCAATATTTCCTATACCCAATGATTGAGTTAGTCTATTGATGCCTCTATCCCAATTAGAAATAGTTCCTTCTGTAATATGTAGTGCCCCATTATCAAACACTCCTATTGGCATTTTCTTAGTCGCTAATCCTGAAACAATCACAAAATAACTATCTAAAAGAAAGTTTTGATATCTCTCTGCAGCATTCTTTCCTAAAGATGGATCGGTTAACGCCTCTATGCCAACTCTTTGACTTTCTAATACAGGTTTTAATACTAAATCAATATATGTTTTTACGCCAACAAAATCAGGACTATTAAAATCTATAATATCTGCATTCTCTTTAATCTTTTCAATAAGATTTTTAGTATTGTCATTAAGGTTTTTAACAGATCTTAATACATCTAAAGGTTTATGCTTTATAGTCTCTAAGAAATCCATATTAGAAGACTTAAACCATTTAGACATATATTGCGACTCTGAAATAGAAGTATTCAATCCTTTAGATTTTCCAGATCTTTGACTTAATGAAATAGCATCTAGCTGATCTTGGATATAATCATTGACCCCTTCTATGTCATTTAAATTTAATTTATTATTTCTATCTCTCAATGCTTCGGTAACAAACTTATCTAAAGTTTTAGTGTACTCTATAAGAGATTGTGAATTTGTTAAAGGATCTAATGCTAGATTATCAATCATCTTAGATAACTGCTGTCTCTTTTCGATTAAACTTCTAAGTCCAACCATGTCTCTATTCTGAATATATAAATCAAGCTGAGTTCTTAAATGACCTGAAGAAGTGGATAACTCCTGTATCGCAGACCTAAACTTCTCATTAACTTTATCTCCGTTTAGAATCTCCATTTCATGTAATCGTTGTATAGTTTTATCTAACTCTGTACCTAATCGATTAACATCCATAGAATAACTTTGCATTTCATATGCAGCTACTCGGTCAGTTCTATTAACAGCTTCTCGTAAAGATTGTATAATCTCATTAGCATTAATAAGATCTGTAGATGGTTTTAATTTCTCACTAAATCTTACTAAGCCCCCATTTCCTTCAGAAATATTAGCCTTAAGTGGAACTTCTATCTTGCGTTCATATAAATCAATAAGCTCGCTAATATGAGCATCTCTTGGATTGGTAGAAGCATCTACGCCTATCTTTCCTTGTAATAATATTTCTCTTAATGTTTTAGATGTGATTAAATTAAGTGTCCCACCCATCCTTACAGCTAATGGATTATCAACTTCTAATGCTCCTGTAATAACTTCTTTTAATCCATGACTAATATTCTGATTTAATATCATGTCATCTACAAAACGCTTGGTCATATATTTTCTAAAGTTACCAAATTGTTGACCATCCATCAAGATATTACCAAGGCCTTCAGACGGATCATTAATCTTTTCCATCATAAACTTTAATTTACTTGGATCAATAATCTCTGTGCCACCAGTAGATACCCCATCTAATATATTACGAACAGAATTAATTCTCTGTAAGAATACTTGCATTTCTGAAGATATAGCACCTTCATCTGCATTTGGATCAAGCTCTAATCTTTTCTTGCCTTTAAACCACTCTCTTAATTTAACTATCTGTTGATTTGTTTCATTGCTACCTGGTATTACCTTTCCAGTCAATACATCATATGCATGAGCTTGACGTGCTTTAATGCCAGCCATTGTAATAGCATCCCATATAGGAGTAGACGATAATATAGCAGGATCAAAGAATCCTTTGTCTCTAGTCCAAGATGGAACTATTTCTCTCCAATTAGATGCCTCCCCCTCATTAAATACTCTATCATGCATTGATTCAGTATATCGCTCATAAATACTATGAAATTTATCTAAGACTTCTAGATTACGTTTAATATTCTGAGTCCCAAATTTAATACCATAATCGCCTAAACGAACAATGCCTGCATCTTGAGCCATCTTTAATGTTTCATGTAATGTATACATAGAGTCGTGATACTTTAGCTGTCCACCAATCTCAACTCCTTTTCCTACTCCTAATGCTTGTAAAATAGAAGAATGTATTTCTAATCTACCATCAGCTTTTACCATAGACTCGGTAAATAATCCAAGCTCCTTAAGGCTATCTTTAATATATTCAATTTGAGAAAGTTCTATTTCTTTTGTTATAGTATTAACTGATGAATTTCTAAGCTTCTCCATTTGAGCTTGAACATTATCTATAGTAAGTGCGACACGGCCACCATCAATTTTGATACTTTTAAGAGCTCTAACATAGTCCATAGCAGCGTCTTTTGTCATGGGGGAGACCATAAGTCCATTTAATCCTAAAGTAGCCTGAGATTCAATTATTTGAGCTATCTTCATATCATTAATCAAGTTAAGTTTTTGAGTCTCTAGCTTATCTCTTGTTTGTCCTGTAGCTTTATCAATCTTCTTATCAATTACAGCTATTTGATCACGTATATGCTCACCCCAATACTTAGAGCCAGGAGTATTTTGCAATATTTCAAGTGCTTTATCTATAGGGATAACACTTTCTTTAACCATCTCATGTATTCTAGCTAAATCTTTATTGCCTTCTAATTGAGCAATTTCCAAATTCTTTCCTAGACTTTGACTGATATCCATGTTTTCCCATACTTGTAGCATCTCCAACTCAGTCTTATCTTTGCCCATAATTTCCATAAATCGTTCAGCTTTGGCAATCTCATTGCCCTTAACATCACGACCAACTTCTGCATAATATCTTGGCATTTTAGGAGCAGGGCTACCATCTTTACCTGGTAATGGCTTGCCTCTCTTCATATAAATCCAACCAATCCATGCATCAAATGCAAATTGATCTAAAGGATATTGTTCTGTACCAAAGATTCCTTTCTTCCAATTATGATACCAGTGCTCTGCATTCATCACTAGAGAACCTGATAATCCACGTCTTGCAGATTCTGCACCATCTCTCAATATTTCACCGCTTAATGTCTTGATAATACTTGGAAGATTATTTCTAAAATGTTTCATGCCTTGTGTTAAAATAACATCATCTGCTGGAGTCAAGGATGTTTTATTTAATAATGTACGTCCTAATCCAGGTATCTTAGCAAACATTTGATCATTCTTTCCTGATTGTATCCAGAAAGTTTTTAATGCTGCCTGTTTATTTCCAGGACTCATCTTATCAATACCTTTAAATCTATAAGTGAATGCTCTAGCCATCTGTTTAACATCATTTAGCATTCCAGATTGTCCTGCTTGTACTAATTTACCACCACTAATTGTTCGAACTTGAGATAATGCGCCTCCTATTAATGCACCATGAATGGCTCTACTAAATGCAGATTTGAATTGCCAATCATTCTCATCTAATCCCGCTGCATTTGCTGCTAAATCACTTGCTTCTCCTACAAGAATACCGTGAACAGCTAATAACCCAGCTTCATATAATGCATCTCCAGCTCTTGTTGCATTACGAGCACCCCATCCCCTATTAATTAATCTTTGTGTTAAATGCTTGCCAAACTGATGCCCTTGACTCTCTCCTGCAGTCTTCATAATAAGATTAACTGCCTCGTCAAGTTTATTACCAGTCAATTTAAATGTTTCGCCTATGGATTCTTTTAATATTTGTTGAGTAGTTACAGATATGCCAATATCGTTTAAAGGATTCTGTCTAAGCATTCTCCTTTTTGTCCAATCATATATAGGAGTAGTTCCTTTGAAGGCAAGCTTTCTTCCTTCATCAATTGCATCATTGGCAGTTTTTAATATTTTAGGAGCATATTGCTTGGCAGTTTCTTCTGTAAACTCACCACCCAATTGCGTTAATCCTTTAGCAATATCATCACCATAATATTTCATGGCTCCGCTTACAGCCTTGGTACCATAACCTAATCCTCTACCGATAAAGCCTATACCAGTAAGAAATCCAAGACCAGAACCTAAGGCATAGCCTAGTTTACCAGCTACAGATTCATCCTGCCAATCTTGCGAACCCAATGCCTGCGAAATAGATCCGCCAGAAGCTATATCTGCAACAGTAGGAAGTCCAGTAGTTTCTGCAGCTCCCCATAAAGTATTACCTGCAAAATCTAATACGCCACCTAAAAGAGGAATCTCTTCCCAACTATTAATAGTATCACCACTAGTTTGTTTAGAGCCCCAAGGTAATTGTGGCCTACCTGTAGAATCTAATGTTACTTCTTCAAGCGACAGTAAATTTGCTTCATCCTGTAAATCTAATTCTTCTTCAAACGTATCCCAAAAATCTTCATTGAATTGTGTCATCTATATAATCCATTCATTTTCTGCTGAAGCTATTGCCTCAATAACAGATTGATCCAAAAATCGTTCCTCCCCTGCACTTGGTTTAAATGCATATAGTTCTTCAGTTTTAATTTGACTAGATAAGTTAGTAGGCGTTGTATCTTTAGGGAAAGTATTATCTAATAATGCACCTAACCCACTTTTCTTTTTATCCTGTACCCACTTATATTGTTTTATAATCGCATCTAATACACCATTATCATAATCATCAGCACTTAATCCTATTAATTTTAAAATATCACGTTTCCTTCTACGCTTTTTGCCATCTGGATCATCTGAATAATCAATCAATACAGGCTTTCCATCTTTCTTCACAGGTTTACCAGTATTAGTATAAGTTTGAACAGTTAAATATTGCTGAGCAAGTTCTAATTGTTGCATAAATAAATGTTCAGTAGCCCCCTTCTCCTTACTAATAGCACTATAAGACTGAATAAAATTTCTTCCTATTTTAATTTGTTGTGCTAACATTGCATCTGTAAAAGCTCCAGTGCTTCTATCAAAAGAATTTTCTACACTAGCTCTTACTTCCCCTAAAGCAGTAGTATCTATTACACCTGTTACTGTACCAGTTAATAGAGCTCCTATCCGAGCATACTGGTCTTGCACACTCATATATGCAGCTTGTGTCTCGTCTTTCCAATTTTTATAATTAGAAGGGTCGTTATTAGCTAAATACTTATTATCATCAGATCCAATTAATTCTAAATTAGCTCGCAATTTATTAACTGCCCCAGGTATTCCAACACTCATAATATTCACTTGAGGTCCAACAACAGCTCCTAGCTTTAATTCTTGACGTTTTAATACTTCATCTTTAGATTTTTGATCTAATTGATCCCAACCTATATCCACAATATTTTGTTCTTCCATACCTTGCTTAATAGTTAACTCTCTATTCTCAAGAATTGTTTTCTTCTGAGCCATCCTTGTAGTTGAAGGAGCTAGCATACCAGACCATATTTTATTATATCTATCTATTAATCCTTGGTCATATTCACCACCTTCTGTTTTAGGTATTCTTCCTGATTCTTTTAATGCTGGAAGTAATGTCTCCTCCCAATAAGGTTGAAAGTCTGCTGCATCTACCATATAAGGATCTCCCCCTTGAGATGCTATATTAAGTAAATTTTGAGACATATTAGCTTTTAAAAATCGCAAAGTATCTTGATCCTCTTCTAGTCTATCTAGTCTTACTTTCAATGTAGATGCAGTTTCAGAATCATCTATAATCATTTGACTGCGATCTTTTATAACATCATATATTGGTCCCGATAATGAATCCTCTAATTGGTCCAATACTTGCATAGCTGTATTATCGCTACTCCCATGCAAATCGTCTGTATTAGGTAAATATGATGTAGTATTCTGAAATTCTTCTTCAATCTTATCGATTTGATTTCTATAATTCGCAATCTGTGTAGTATATCTATCTGAATACATAGCAAGATTTTGCAAAGACAATTCTAATAATTTCATCTCTTCGGCATTCTGCATTTTCTCTTGTTCTAATTGCATTTGTTCATTCATACCATATAAACTAATTAATAACTGAGGTAAATCAGAAACTAATTGTTCTAAAGGTCCTAATGCCTTTTGTCTTTGTTTTAAAATTGCCATATTATATCCTTATCCGAAGTGACAACAAGGGTCCCAAAAGCTATATTCTCCATATGGACAACACCATGATCCATATCCCCATAAAGTACCATCTCCCCCAAGCTCCTCATCTAAGTCGCTTATTTCATCTGCAATATCAACTATCTCATCTTCATCAAACCCAAAAGGATCTGTCGGGTCTCCAGGTAAATCAGGGTCTCCAGTCCAATCATCCCATGTCTCCTGCGCTTCCAAACACTCTTCAGCATCATTTCCCATTTGTACACATTCTGGATAAGGATCCTCAAAGCCTTGTGGTGGCTCCTCATATTCTGTAGGATCACTTTGAAGAAACTTGCCAAAAATATCCCATTCTTCACCAACTTTTTTCTGTCTTTCTTTTAATACATCTTGCTGATAGTCTAAAAGCCCACTTTCAATATCAGAAACTTCTTTAGCTTGGTCAATCGCAAAGTTTTTCAGAAAAGCATCTTCAGCTTTATCGCTAGCCCCAGATCCAGCAAATCCACCGCCACTAGCAGTTAACGCATTTTGATTCATATTATCATAAGATCTTTTCAAATTTAGATCTATTTTTGTTAAACTAGCATCTATTTTATTAGCATATTGATCTCTAGCTATTCCAGAACTAAATTCATTAATAGGTCTATTAATTTCATACTGAGCTAATTTCTTGGCACCCCATTGATCATCAGAATACCCTTCAAAAAGCTTATCCCAATCAGGTCTTTCCTCGAATCCCCAATTTGGATCAATATCTAATCTATCATACCAACTCATAAATCTCCTTAATGACCATTTCTAAGGGTTATATGCTCCGCTTTCACTTTCGACATACACATCTTCCCATTGCTCCCAATCAGGCTCAAAAAATGGATCAGCACCTACCTGCCAATCGGTATAGTGTCTCCACAATTGATCAGCATATGACTTACGTACATTATAAATAGCTTCAGTAGCACTCAACTGATTGGCCTGCATAGCTTGATGCTCTAAATCTGACATCATAGCAAAATCTTCAGTTAAATCTTCTAGATTAGCTCTTGCGGTTCCTCCTCCAGCAAATCCACTTTGCCCAACAGCTCTCTGTCCAGTCTCTTGGTTTAATATTAGTGCAAGAGAACTCTTTTCACGATTATTGAGAAAATTATCAAATTGCTGATCAAAAGATTGCCTAATCAAATCCTCTTCATTCATTAAAGATGATTCTTTATATAAAGGGCCTACCAATTCAGATGCTTGTGGAGTATTCTGTTGATATATAAATTGAAATCCTTGTCGAAGTCTATCTAAATTTTTTAAACCATATTGCTGACCCTCTCCTTCTCCAAGAGAATCCCATTCACTCCAGTCTCCTATTTCCCACCAATTAGCCACCTATTAACTCACAAATGTTCTAAAGTCTTCATATAAATCAGATAAATTCTCATCATCATATTTTACAGTACTATAATTAGTATTGTCACCACCTCTAGGAGTAATATACACACTAGATGTGTCGATCCTATTATCTTGCGTAAGATTACCTCTTTGTACACCTTGCATAAAGGCACTTGGATCAAATTCCCAATCTTGTGCCCAAAGATATTTAGCTCTATCTCCGATTGTAGGGTCAACTATTTCTCCCGTTACAGCATCGCCAGCCATATCAACACCTTCCAGAGTAATTGTTTTGCCTGTTGCTCCTCTTAAAGCATCCATTCCACCACCCATTACAAAGGCAGTGAGCGCATCCTTCCCAGCATCTACCCATTGCTGTTGATCAAAGCCTTCCCATTGTTGCCCAAAATTCTCTCTTAATTGATCTTGGTATCCACTTAATATTCCTGATGTCTCCAAACCCTCATCGGTAACGCCTTCTCCCCACGTCAATCCATCTTCTCCTGTGACATGTTCTCCTACTTCTCGACCTATACGACTACCAACCCCTGCTAATGCTGCTGTTGCTAATAATGGCAACGCTGCCCCTCCAGTAGCAAGAGTTACTATCAAAGGTAATCCAATAGAACCAATAAGACCACCCCACCATGAGCGGTCAGCAGCAGCTTGATTCTCATCATGCAATTCATTATACTGATCTACTAAAGATTCTTCTGCATCACTAATAATAGACTGTAATTTTGCGGTAAATCCATAATTCATTAAATAATCCTTTCTCTAAGATATAAGTCAAGCCAATTTACTATAATTCTCTCTATATATGCAATAATTATTTTTCCTAACATTTATTCTATTTTATCCATATTCTGCAAAATCTGATGCACTTTTTGGTAATGCTACTGCTTTCATTATAAATTCAGGATATCTGCCACTTGCATTTCCACCCCAATTTAACCATTTAGTAGTTCCACTTGTCTTAGCTCCAAGCCAATAATTATAAGTAGTTCCTGCTGTTAACCCTGTTACGGTCCAATAATGTTGTATAGTCATGTCATCATTTTCATCAGGAAATTGTGCAATTTGCTCATATTGAACCCCAATAGTATTGTATGTAGCATTATCGGATAATCCAAGAGACAAACTTTTATTGGATGTACTAGAATTCATTAATATTTGAACCATAATTTCAACTGCACCACTTGGTGGAGCAACAAATCTAATAGTCATATCTGCATGGGGAACTGCAAAAGATGTTGTTAATGTATATGAAGCATGAGATGCATTTTCTCCAATACACCTATACCCAAGTATCATCCCTGCATAAGCACTATCTTCTACACTATATAGTGTCCCGTTTCTCTTAGCGCTAAAGTTACCAGTAGCATTATCAAAAATTAGATCTCCATCAGGGGATAATGTTAAGTGACCATCAGCTCCATCACTTATAGTACCGAACGTTGTGGCTCCTGTACCTCCATTTACTGACATTATACCATAATCATCATCATCACCAGCATCATAAAATTTAATTCTTCCATTAGCTGCATCAAGTATTACATCACCAGCACTATCAAGTGTTAAGCCAGATAAATTTGTTCCTGTTATTTTAGTTCCAGTTACGCTTATAATCCCAGATACAGTCAATTGAGATGTCACACCTTTACAAATAGTTGCATCTATTCTACCATTAGTAGTAGTACCAATTAAAGATAGCCCTGTTGCCATATCATTTCCTCCGACGGCCTCAGTAATAACTCCTAATTCCAATTTTCCTAATTCAGAACCAGCAGTATTATCTGAAATGCTTCCTATAATAGATGCGAAATCACCAAGAGTAGTATCAGAATTTTCTCCTGTAAATTGTATATATCCCAATATATCATTATCTGCTGAACTATAACTACCTGTACGATCAACTAGAAACTGTAAAAATGGCCCTGAAGCATTATTAGTACCATGTGCAGATTTTATCAATACCTTAGGTTTACCAGAATTGTCATCTTGAATAGTCAAGTCTCCACCACCAATATCAAATAGCATATCACCCGATGAATTAAGTTCAAGATATCCAGTAGAAATTTTCATTTGACCTGATTCATCACCATCACTTGCATCACCTATTTCCCCAAGTATATATCCATATTCAATTAATTCAGGAGTTCCTGCATCATTATATCCCTTAAATGCTATTTTACCTAAATCATCTAAGTCTTGGCCTGCAGCTATACTGCCATCTGCACCTCTTTGTGTTAAAAATATTAATTCATTATTTCCTGTAGCGCTAATTGATGTTGCTTTTAAATACATATCAGCATTCTGTATATTTACTTGATCGGGAGTTGTACTAGTATCAATACTTATCTTAGTATTACCTCCAACTAACGTAGATAAACTAGTATTAGTACCAGTCATATATGTAGTAGCTGTGCTTCCATTAAAAATCAATCTTTTACTATCCTCAAGACTCATATGTACATCTTGGATATATAAATTATCATTTAGAGAATTAAATCGGAGTCCCTTGCTGCGAACTCCACTACTATTAATAGCACTAGATAAAGGCAAAGATGATCTACTATCATAACCAGTAATTCCACCTCTAGGAGTAGCTCCTGACATAGCAATTGTACCCGCCATATTTAAATTGCCAGTTCTAGAATTAATAGTAGTAGCAGCATTAGATCCATCTCCAGCTCTATCAAGGTCTGGACCTAAAGCCACTTTTAAAGATTGATCTCCTATTCCATACCATTTATTTCCAAATTTACATAAGAGTTTTAATCCAGATTTAGTACGTCTTAATGTTAACTCTCCATCAGATCCTTCATTTGGCTTAGGTAAGCCTACACCAGTTTTAAGCCTAATACCTTTTAAATGCCGTAATTGTCTTTCAGCTGGTGTATACTTAGGCATTAAATACTCCTGTAAATTAACGTCACATCATTTAACTCAAAGTCTATACCCGCTATATTCTCAAATTGATTAGTAAATTGTAATTGAATTGAATAAGCTTTAAATGGAGTTCTATTGACTGTATCAAAATAAAATTCATTTACTGCCCATCCAACTGATGGTTGAAGCATTCCTAGATCATGATAATTTTGACTTCCATTATATGCTACTCTAACCTTAGTACCAGACATAGTCTTAGCATTGACAATCACTTTATAAAAAACCTTTAAAGCTGAAGGAACTCCAAAGTCCAAATCTCTAGTTCTAACATCAAGCAATTGCGGATAACTTGCTGTATAATTGTTATTAAACTTCATGACTTCCAAGCCCAGGCTTGTCCATGATGTTACCTCTAAAGGATTTGATATATCCCAAGGATTACCTCCATTTAGCTTTACAACACCAAATATAGCAATATAATTATTATAAGTACCATTTGCTGTGTCACCATCATTTTCTTGAACGGGATGAAATGTACTAACGCTATCGGCTCCCCCATAAATATCATTAGCACTATTGCATATAGTGACTGGGGTTACACCTCCAGCATAAGCTGATACAGACTTGATTCTATACAACCGATTAAGATTAGCAGCTAAATCATTAGTTCCATTAGCTTGGGTTGATGATTCAAATAAAAAGACATCTCCTGGATGAATATATTTAGTATGATCTCCACTAAACTTAACTGTTAAGCCAGAATCTTCAATAACTATATCATTATTTGATACAGTATATAAACCAACACTATCCATACTATCCGCTTGAGAGTCTTTAACTGCTTGAAATAAATGTCGCAATTGAATAGCTACTGAATAATCTGAATCACCTTCATGAGTTTCATAATTTAGTGTATAAGTAACATCATTGTCCCCTTTAAGAGAATTTTTATACACAGTATCTCGCGTATAATCTCCAATCCTCCTGGGATGTATTGTATGTTCGCTGCTTGTAGGTCCGACACCGCTTACAACTGGATTCCCACTATTAGATACAGTCATTGTGGTAGTACCTGAATATGTAAATCTAACAGTATTATGATCACCATAACTATAAGCTGAATCCCAAAGCGCTTTCACTTCGTCTGATTGCTCACTATAATCAAATACTAAGCAAGTTACCTTTGCAGCATCACCCCATCTATCGGCCTCTGCTATCACAGCATTGTCACCCGTGTATCCTCCATTCATCCACTCGGCTGATACAATACCTGAGTATATATATTGATATGGCCGTATAACGGTAATCGATTCAACAATTAATGCATGCCCTCCAAAATTATTCGCAGATTTTGAACAATTAGATATAACCAAATTTTGACCTGATTGAAAAGTGCCTTCATAATTTCCAAGCATAGTAATATACATTTTTCTTGGCAATCCAACACCCGATCTTACTAATCTAAAAACAACTGAAGGCGGAGACCAGATTGTTTGATCTTCCCCCATTGTTAATAATTTTGTCACACCATTTACATTATAACTAAATTGATCCTGATCTATAACCAAAGCATCCCCACTACCATTAATTAACGAATCTTCAGCTATTGCCGTTATTGGATTACTACCTTGATTATGAGTAGCATTCAATATAGTATGAGGTATTTTTATCTTTATACCTGTAGATGCCATATTATCAGAAGTTTTCATAACCTGCTTATAAAATAAATAAGTATAATGATTAAAACTTGCATATCCACTACCCCATGTACCCTCTGGATCATTATAACTAGGCACTCCAGTATGAGGGAATCCCATAGGATGACGGTTCATACCAATTGCTCCAGGTTCAAAAGTAGATTCTGTTTCATGATAACCTACGTGAGCAAGACTCATATCAAACATAATCGTACTTACCCCTTCATATTGAGCTCCTCCAGTACTAGTAAATGCTCCCCCTCCATTTTTTGTTAATTTTAATTGACATGCTGCTGGATTCTGCAATAAAGTTGACTCCTCAACCCCATCACTATTCGTATCGACTCGATAATCTAAAAACAAATCTGGCAATCCTGGTAGACCTTGATACCATGGATTACCATCCTGCACCATTTCCCACGATATATTACTGCCATCTGCTATTAATCCAGTCAATGGATATACCGAAAAGGTATCAAGATGCATATGATAAAGCATAACTTGAGCAGGATATTGACCAGATGTCTCCCAAGTATTATTAGTTACCTCAGTAGTCGTAGATAGATCTATAGCATATTGTTCTTTCATTCCTGGACCAAAAACATATTCAGTAGCTCCAATTCCACTGCCCATAAAATTAGTTCCCCAATTATCATCATAAGTCACAGGATCAAACTTTATGCCTCCAATTTCAGTCGTTTTTGCTACACTAGCTGGTGCAACATCAACATAAGTCGCAGTCGGGGCATTAACCAAATCCATTGTATAATTAGCATAGGGCTCACCTGTCTCTTCAATCTTGGATGGATGTCTTTCAATTCTAAATATATTACTATTTTCCTCTGGATAAGTAATCAAATCATCTCCCACTTGCTGCGATATCATTCTAGATAAAAATGCTCTAAATGTTTCACCATCTTGAGCGCCTGCAGGATAATTGAAAGTAGGTGTAATATTTACACTATTGATTCTAACAGCTGAACTAGAAGCTGACCAATCCTGATCTATCGATGGTATCGTCCATTGAGCACTTACTCCATAATTAATTGGAGTAGGAACATTCAAATCAACAATTTCAGATGTATTTATAGATTCAGACAAGTACATGCATGTATCATCATAATTCATAATAATATTCGATTTAGAGGTTCCTGTAATTAAATCTTTCCCATGAGTCCAAGAACCTGTTTGCATATCATAAATCATAACATCAGAACCTGATGAAGTATCTGATATCTCCAGCCCTACAGGATCATGCATTACCAATAGCTGTTTCAATTCCTGAATATATCCTATCATCCCATTTGCACCAATAAAATCATACCAACCTCTACTTGAGCTTGTAGCTCCTTCTGTTGGATTTAATTTACCGATAATTAAATTTGTAATTTTCTCCCCATCAAATAAGAAACAACCATTTCTATTAACCCATGCAGGTCCATATTCTGTCATACATGTTTGATATGGATGCTCTACTCCCATATATTTATGTTGAGATTCTAGATATTCAACATCTTTTGATATATTAATTATATATAACGTTTTATTTTTAAATTGAAGCACTCTATCTGCAAAGGCCATTAATTGAGTGATTTGCTCACCATCATTAATTGCAACATCAATCTCATTTGATGCAGGGAATATATCAAATTGATTTTCCTCTGAAATTAACATCTTATCAGGTTCAGGATCAAAAGCAGAAGGAGCATCTACAATTTTGCACTGCTTTCTACAATTACCATTTGTATAAATATCGTTATAAGTTTGACCTGTGCCGCCGACTGTTGCAGCAGTATCAAACATCAGGCGCTTAACGCCTCCTGCAAATGTCCTTCTATTGATCACTACAGCTGTTTTATATCTAGCAGCAGTTGATACTTCCTTATGGTTAACTCCTGTTAGATGTCTATAAGTAACAGACGGAAGTTTTTTTATTATTAAATAATTAGCTGTCTTTACTCCTGCATAATTAGCTGACACTGTAGCCTGTGCTGCGAAGTTATTAAAATCTAATATATCACCAGCATGAGATTCCATATATGGTTTATCATTTGTATTATCTGTCCCCCAATGAAAGTATAATAAATATTCAGGATCATCTTTCAATCCTAACGAATCTCCAACCAGATATACTCTAACTCCAGCAACCCTAGGATCAAAAGCTTTTCGATTGGAAACGGTATCTGTAGTACTATCAAACCCTACAGCAATCTTAAACTTTAAACTATGATTATCAGCAGAAGATGATGTGTCTTTAATAGCATTTGTTCCATCTGCTGCTTTAAACTGAGTAATAGGAGATTCCTGGCCATCGTCATACACAAAACTCATACCAAATTGTAATTCTGCATCCCCCACCCATTCCCCTGTAACGCCAGTATCTACTGCAACTTCTAAGTGTATATTTCCAAAAGATAAATGGTCAGGTTGTATTGCATCATCACCATTTGCTGTTGATAATGCACCATATCCATCCCCATTACAAATTAATTGACCCCTATTATAATTATATATATGACTTGGAGGAAATACTGGAGCATCTAATTGAAACCAATTAGGGCCAATCTTATAGCCGCTATCTTCCCCAGAACCCATATGGCTTAGCGATGCAAACCAACGTTTCTTAATAAATCTTAAAGCTTTTGGATACTTAGGAGTTTCATTTGATAATAAACCATCATTTACCCTTAAGCATCCATCTACATAATAAAAGACAGGTCGAATCTCACTTGGAGCAGAAACAGCTGCTAATGTAACAACGTTCGATGTTAATACCCCAGAAGTAGCAGCATTTGATGATGATTGAGCGGTAGTTTCATAAATATTAATATGAGGACCATTTTGGAATGCGAGGTAATCTACTTCTTTTGCTATTTGAGTAGCATCTCCTCCAGCAGTACAATTAAAAAGACTATGATCAGCAGTAAAAGAAAACAATCCATACCCAGCAGTAAAATTACCTGTTAAGTCATTAGGAAAATCAGTATGAGCAGTAGGCCCTCCCATACTACGAATCTTACCTGTAATATCACACATAACCCCCGTAGCTTCATGTAAGCTATTTTCTGGCAGGTCTCTAGGATCATAGTAATTAACCAAACCTCCCTCAAATTTATTTACTTGTATTAGAGCTTTTGCCACGCTTATGCTTTCCTTTTTTCTTTAGATATGAAAATTTAACTTTACCTTGACCATCAATATCACGTTTATCTTTATAGTTTCTTTTTAATAGCATTCTTAATAACACCTTCTACTGTATCATATAAAGAATTAAATATCTTCTCTTCTGTCTTTTCAGACAAAAATGGAATATCTACATTATCATTCAATGCTTTTACTACTTCTTTTTGAAGTTCATCATTAAAAACTTCATCTACTATATTATCTTTTAACCCTTCTAAAAAACTCATTACTTCTCCTTTATTTTACTTCTTTTTGTTATGACCAAATAAATCTAAAAGCGTAGATGTCGCAGCTCTTTTTGCTGGTTCATATGTACTTGTTGCCGCTTTTTTAATCTTCTTTCTCATTTTCTTTGGCGGTAATGCTCTTCTACCTACCTCTTTATAAGTGTCCTTTACTTTTTTATAAGCACTCTTCACCTTCTTTCTTACTTTCTTAGGGGGTGTCACCCTTTTCTTTAACCATTTACCTACTGACATTACTGATCCTCCTTCTTAATTAATCTAGTTACAATTTCTACTAAGGACTGATAAGACTTAACAATTCCTCTTTGTTCTATTTGCATTTTTTTCTGTTGATCTATAAGCTTAATAATAATCATTTCTATTCTCTTAAAATCTTGATCCAGTTCCTCCATTAATTCCTTTTGGATAAACTGATTCTGTTTCCATATGAAATAACCGAATGCTATTGCAACTACTACTGGTATTCCATATTGTTCTAATATTGTTAGAAAATCCATTATTTATTCCCATCTATCATTTCCCCCCATACACAACATCTACCGTTGATTATCTGTACTACATCTACTGTAAATAAACCCCTGCCATAAAAATCTATTATAGCAAATGCATGGGCCCAATTAATCCTTCTATTCGACAGCCATTCATTAGCTTTTCCACTCATATCTTTTAAACATCCAATACTCCATGCCGCCTTAGGACCATCCATATGTGTTGCAGTCATATGCTGTAAATCATGCCAATGCCCATACATTATATTACACCCAAGTTTTCTTAAGTGATTCGCTGTATGGTATTGACCTCCATATTGATGTCCATGATAAAAGTATAGCTTTCCTATCTTAAGATGCTTTCCAAAAGGGTGATACTTATATCCCCTATCCGCCAAATGAACGGCATTAGCAAATTTATATTGCGGAATATAAGGATATTTCTCCACAGCCATGTTAAGCCAATCATCATGGTTACCTTCGGTGATGTGTTTTTCCTTACAATTCGCTTTATCCAATGCTTCATCTATAATATCCATACCTTTATTAACGTCTTTAACATCCTTGTCAAAGTCCTTAATCAAATACTCAAGTGGTGGCGCTTTCTTGCGCTTCCACTTCCAATGTGAAAAAGCTGACCATTCCCCAACATCGCCCAGATCAATATATATATCTGGCTTTACTATTTCTATAGCACCGCACAGTGCTTTAATTGCTGGCATATCCGCTAATGGAAAATGCTTATCTGGAGTGGCTATCGCTCTTCTGATAACTCCAGCATCTTTCTTAGGCATATTCTCTCCTATTTTGTTTTTTTGTTTTCAGGCTCCTGAGCTTCACCTTCTTGGATAGATTCTAATGCCTCTACCGCTCCCAGGATCTTATAGTAAACTACCTCTGCATTCTTAAGCTGTTTCTTAAGATCTTCGAGGTTATTCTCTATGTCCATTTTCTCTCCTATTTATATGTTTGTTGAATTTTTCTGACAACGTATATTATATTAGCAATTAACAATATGACTCCTAACACTTCTGGTACTAAATTCCAAAAATTAACCGCTAATGTTCCCGTACTAGTTCCTATTGTTTTTAATGTATCTTCCATCATTAATACTCAATATCAAATACAAACTCTAAATCGCCAGTATCCCAATCTGGTGTCGCTCCACTAGTAGTCTTTTGAATAACAGAAAAATAAACACTAGTGCTATCTGACTCAGCTTGAAGCATCATCTCTTTTGTAACATAATATGTTCCAGATGCATTTTGCAACTCATTCATTTTAGCATTATCTATAAGACCTCCAGTTTCAGAAAGATCATTATCCCATTCTTTAAAACCAAGCAGTTTATTTAATTTCAAATTAGCATCTGAAATATTTGCTGTTGCATCGGGAGTTCCAAAATCTGCTGCATTATCTTGATGGAATATTACAATAAAATCTTCGTCAGTTTGAACATCATCGTAATCTATTACCCATGCCGTTTTTAATATTGAACATCCACCATTTGTTAAAACAGCGTTAGGTATTTCTGCTCCACTAATTAACACATCTCCTGCAGTTCCACTTATTGCAGAAGCTGCTAAAGTTGGAGATACTCTTATAACTTTTCTTTGAGCTATACTGTTTGTTGCTTCTTGTACTGTCATTGCGTTTAATCCATAAGGACTTTTATTACCTGCCATATTTACCTCCTGCCCTAAGCACTGGCTGTGCGTGAATGGGCTTGTTTATTGTTATCTAATTGCGTGACGACCTGCCATAACTCGTCTTGGTCCACCTACCTTAGCATTCTCATGCTTCTCGACCATCTTTCTAAATTCTTTCATAAAATATTCTTTTGCTTCTATATTCATAATATCTTCAGCAACTCTAGCTTTAACATAATATACTAATGCTTGTGATAAATATCTTGGTAAATCAATAGTATCATCCTCATTATCTAAAACATTAATATTGTAATATAATTCAGGGGCTTCTTCAAATACTACATTAGTAGCACCTCCACTATATTTTGTATAGGTAGTAATTACCCCAGCAGATACTGCTTTGACTTTATGTAATCCATTCCACCTACCTGCTTTTCTTAATACAATATAGCCATCAACAGCTATAGCAGGGGTTAAAGCAGTGAAGTCCAACGAACCAGCATCTTGCAATATTAAATATTCATCATCATTACTATCATAATAATCTAAAACAGTAGTAACATCTTCAGTATTTTTAATTCTATATTCAGGACTATATACATACTCTATTTCTAATCCATCAGCTACTGTAGTTAATGGAGATTTATATACTGTTGAACCCGAAGGTATATTATCTGTAATCCCATCTCCAGAAGTACCTGAATAAACATAATTCAATCCATCAGTAGTAGTGAAATCCTTCTCTAGTAAAGATAATTTATTACCTTTAATTTGATACGCATACTCTTTCTTATTCGCCATCAGCATCCTTATGTGATACAGAACCTATTCCTCTAGGAATGCTTCTATATTCGTCTTTTGTATTTAAATGATTCTTGCATCTAACATCAAGAATTTTAATATAATCATTTGGAAACTCATAAAATCTCTGATCTTTAGTTATATCAATTCTTTCTATCTCTATATGTGTTTCAGAAATAGTATTCATTTCAACCATACCATCTTTAATATATGCGATTAATCTACCAGTAGGTAGACTCTCTGCCCCAACTCTTTGTGCCAACTCTTTAACCTTCATTTGTCGCCTTTGGTTGCTGTGGAGCTAGATACATAAATGCTCCATCATATTCTTTCTTTAATTCTTGATACTTCCCTGCATACCAAGTATAATCTTGTCCTAATATACCTAGTCTTGAACTAACCTCAGCCATATATCCTTGAGCTTCCTTCAAAGGAATTTCTGCTATTAGATTCATTTCTGTTAATGCTCTTTCAGCAGCAAGTAATTCAATTTGTATTGCTTGTAAACTTACCTCAACCATTTCAGGATCCTCCATTAAAAGAAAAGATTCAGTATCCGTTGAAGTACTAGGAAAATCTCCATCAAATAATTTAGCTGCATTATCTAACGCTTTTTTAACTGACTTAAATCGTTTATGGCCATTATCATAATTATCTATACCGCTATATACAGAATCTGATATCCTATCTAGGGCTGTATTTGCATTGCTAATAGCTGTAGATAAATCGCTGTCAGACATCATGCTTCCCATTTTATTTTGTAAGGATTTCATTGCGGCGTAAAGCACTACTAAATATACATATTCATTAGGGAAGCTTTGTATACCTGTGCTTGCATGAGTCGTATTTGTAGCATAATAAGTCTGAGTAACAATACAATCATTATTACTGCCAGCAGATACAGGTACAGTATGAATCTTTCCATCTAATATATAGAAACCAGGATTATATTTAGATCTATAATGCAAACTATCTGGATCGCTAGCTTCATATCTAAGTCCAGGATCAATAGCTATACACTTTCTTAAAATAGTTGTACTATCGTGCTCTCTAACAACAGTTAAAATATCTCCTGTAACTGTTATGCCACTATTATTAGCATCATGTGTAGATGCTGTAAATTTAGGCATCTCTTGAGGTTTTAATGCTATTATACGATTAGCAACCTCTGTAGTACCATCTACTAAGAATTGAGAAACCTCGTCTTCCGTAGGAATACTGGATCCTGAAATTGATATGTCTGTCAATCCTGTTATCTGTGTTTTAAAATCTGGCATCTATCTCCTCATATGAAACCCACCCTCTCCTTGGGGAGAGAATATCCCTAGGGAAAGGGCAGGTCCATTTTTATTTATGCAAAGCTCATATGATTATTAGCAGCTGCAAAACCTTCAACTTGCCACCAGCTGGTAGTTCCATTTCCTACTTTAGTAGCAGAAAAAGAATCACCGTGACAACAATTAGATGTAAAGTTTACTTCTGCTTTTTCAGTATCGTCACTAGCTTCACCGCCAGAACCATCTCCTGATGCTATTACTCCTAAAATACAAGCAGAATCGCTTGAATGATGAGCAACAGTTAAATCATTAGATGTTGTAGCGTCAGCTATAAACTTTACCGTATAACCAAGGTCGACATCAGCTAATAAAGGTAGATATACAAATGCTTGCGATGAAGCTGCCATATCTGCGTCTAGCACAAATATTTTACCTGCATCGCCAGGAGTTAATTGAGTTCCTGCAGTATTTATAAAATCTACTCTTTTATAACCCCATCCACTTGATGAGCCTACGTATGTTTTTGAATGCGACATCAGCTACCTCCTTAACCTGCGTTAATAATTGCAATAGCATCTGGATCATTACCATCTGTCATTAAAGCTCCATTAACCATCCATGCAGTATCATCTACAGCAATTAATCTAACACTATCACCAGCTTTACCACCTAAAGTTTGAGAATCGTGAACAAAGTCCAGATTATCATAACTAGTTACTGTACCAATAGCTGTAGCGTGGTCAATAGACTGAGCACTAGATTTAGTCTTAGTAGCTGAATTAACCGTTAGTGTTCCAAAGAAACAATCACCAGAAGATGCTACAATAGTAGCACCAGCTGTTGTATCTATAAAGAACACAAAGTCAAATACCATACCCGCTTCAGCAGATGGTAAAGTAACTTCAATAGCTGCTGCATTTACTGCGATTAACTTGCCTGAATCCTCAGAAGTTAAAGTTGTAGCTGCTGTTAAGGTTTTTACGCCTAAGTTTTTCCCATTTTTCAATAAGTCCAACTTATCATCAGCTTTATTTTGTCCGTACATTGGATTTGCCATAATTAACCTCCTTATGTCCAGATGGCGTGGCATTCAGGCATACTGAATTCCATACCAGCTTCTGTTAAGATCAAGTCAACTCTTCGGTCAATACCACTATTTTCAAGTGTTTGCACACCTACATAAACAGATGTATCTCTGTTGACGCCGTTGCCTACTAGAGGGCGATACGCACAATATTTCATATTAAGACCTAGCATTTTAACATGAGTACCATCTAAGTGAATATTTCTTGCAACATTCATATCACCATAAGGTGTTGAGAATGTAGTAATATCTATTCCTAAGATCTTTTTCTTTCCTGTCATAGCAAAGTCAGCTCTAAAGTTAGAAGAAATTTCAAGATTGTTTTTGAAATATCCACCCAATTTATGCATCCAATTGTAAACTGCAGTGCTTACAAAAAATACATTAGCTGTACTATTATTAAAACGAGGATCTAAATAATTAGACATATCATCTAAAAAGTCATCAGCTGTTTTAGTTGCCGTGTCTAATGAGAATTGGTTACCATAGTTAATTACATAATCTACTGCACCTTGTGTTGTATAATATGTATCACTTTGAGAACCGAATAATAATGAGTTTTCAATATCCCATTTATGTTCAACCAACTTCTCTTTCCAAACTCTAGCCCACTCATTAGAATCATACTTTAATGACGTAGCTCTCGCTGTATTAGTCATTGCCATAGATGTTTTCCATATTTGAGTTCTACCATAGTTTGTTGAGTAAGGCTGGTCTTTCCATGTTTCAGGATACCCAGAACCTTCATCGTGAGCTGTACCAACAACATAGCATCTTGAAGCTTCTAAACCAGCACCAGCAGATGCACCTGCGACAGATGTTGCTGTTGTAGCATCACCTACAGGAGTATTAACACCTAAAGGACCAGCGAAATAATCATCACCAGCATCTTTAGTTTTAACTACCTTAGCCTTTAGAATTACTGCTTCACCATGTGTGTGAGCTGTTGGAGGGGAAGTAGATTCATCTTGTTCTGTAACTTCTAATACCTTAACAATAGAATAAGAACCCATTGCTCCAGCTGCACTAGCTGAAAATGGAATCTTAACTAATTGACCAGGCAAGAAGAATTTAGGCTGTGTACCATCTTCTCCAATTGTCACGTCTGTGGCTGTATTATTATAAACTGATTGTATGTTTCCAGAATTTTTATAATCTGTAGCCATTTTAATATATACATCATTTCCTGCAGTTTCATATTTATCATATTGAGTAGTTTGATTACTTGATTGATTTTCTACCCAAGTTGAATTATCATTACTGAAAGCTGTAGGATACGCGTATCTTTTATGCCAAGAATCACGTTTCTCAGTCCATTTAAACTGAGGATCGTCCGTAGGTTTCTTGGATACCTTTGATACGAATCTAAAGAATGGATCTTGTGGTATAGCTAACTCTGATACTCTATCACCAAAGTTATACTTTCTGCGCAGATCACCAGTATTTAAACTGGAACCAGCACCAGGACCATTACCATCAACATCCGTTACTGCTAGATTCGATAACTGAGCTAAATCGCCGTTAAAAGCACTCATAAGTTATCTCCTTTTCGTTATTAAGTTCGAATAGGAGTATTTAAAATTTTACCTACCCGAACAGGTTGTCTATTTCACCATCACTGCCAAGTAATGTATCAAATACTTCATCTTCAAATGAAGCTTTTGCATTACCTTGACTATTGGCTCCACTCGCACTAGCAGGTATATTTCTTACATTTTTCATTTGGTGTAAAAGATCTTCTTTAGTAGAATTAGCTACATTTTGATTCGCTTGATCTCTATTCACTAAATAATGAATATCATCCAAGGTCAATATATGATCTTTAGCCTTATTTACTAACCCCTGAAATTCTTCATCACTCATATTATGTTTTTGTTTAAACTCAACCTCTTGCTTTTTCTGAGCAATTTTACGTTGAGTTATCTGCGCTTTTTGCTTCTCTCTTCCAAGAACATCATTAACACGTCCTTGAACCATAGAATCAATATGTGCATTAAACACTTTTGCTGAATCCGAATCTGGGTTTTCTACTGCTTCCTGTTGATCGTAAACAAAATCTTCGCCTAAGCCAAGCTTTTCTTGAACGCTCTTAGCAGGAGCACCACCACCTTCAAAGTAATCACGTACATGCTGTACAAGTCCACTATCGTTTTTCATTGCATTAAGCACTGGTACAAAAGGTTTCAAGTTTTGAAGAGTATTATACATTTTCTGTGCCTCTCTACTTGAATCTTTATACCTTTTTTCCCAATCCACATTTGTATTGGAGCCTTCCGCTGTTTGTTGGTGGGTTACCTGTTCAGGGCCATCATTTGTCGGAGGGGTTGCCTCAGTGGTCTCTAATGGGTCTTGTATGCCGCCATTAACGGCATTATCCATAGCTTCAAAAAATTCACCACTAGCGCTATCATCTAGGTTACTAGCAGTTCGATTATCATCCGTCATGTTTCTCTCCTATTTAATTAGTATATAATATAATAATAAATTTATTTCTGTGTCAAGGATTCTTTTTCTGCAGCAGCTACTCTCTGAGCCATCTTATCTAAAGTCCCATCTGCCTTAATATTTTGGCTATTAATGTTACTTTTTAGCTGATTAACTAACTGTTGTGCATCTACCTGCGTTTCTTTTGCTGTAGATTCTAAATCGCCCTTAACTTCTTCTTTCTTCTTGTTAATTTCTACAGATGCTTGCATTACTTTATTCTTAATACCTGCTTGCACTAATTGTCTTTCTAAGGTCTCAATAGTACCAGCTTGATCTTTAAGTTGCTCTTGAGCTCCTTGTAATTGACCTTGCAATTGAGAATAAACACTTTTCCTCTTAGCTATCTGTTCTTTATTCCTAATGTCAGTTTCTGCAAGTAATGCTATATCATCGATTACTCCTAACTGCATTAATTGTTTTAATTCATCTAAATATGCCCATCTATTAATTGGAAGTGTAGAGCCTGCTATAATTCTAATATCAAATTTAGCAGAACTATAATCATGAAATTTTCCAATTACTTGACCAAAATCATTATACATTGGAATATTAATTTCAACTTGTCTTTCTTCCTGTAATGCACTTGGTTGAACAATTCTAAATACTTTATGAGCAGTATATACAGATTGTGCAAATTGCATAACAACTTCACCTAATTGCATCAATGCTGTTTCAATAGAATTTTTCATCCATTGCTTAATTCTTCTTGTACCATACTCATCCATAGCAAGCATACCTCTATAGGTATCATGCTGTGCTGAAACATCTCCTTGCATAGCTCCATATATACCAGCTAAGTATTCCATGTCACGTTTACCTTCTTGAACAATACCAAAGAATGCATTAGATAATGGCATAGGTTGCACTGGAGTCGGAGGTGCCGCTCCAGGCCTAATTGGCAATAAAGCTCCTGGAGAACTAGAATATTGCTCCCAATGATCAGTATCAATTGAACCTTCTTCATGCAACCATCTTAAAGAAGATCCTAAAGATGCATTATGAACCATGATCTGATGTGCCTTATTTAATTCCATCTGCTTACCTATTAAAGGAGAAACAGCAGATATAGGATAAGGAGTCCCAGTCCATTTATAATGAAAAGGAACTATTGGGTATTCTTTGATTCTATCAGGTAATACATTTTCAAATAATGTTTTATCTCCCACTACAGTAGTTACTTTAACTCTATTCCCATAAAATTTAACTGCGTCTAATAATGACTTTTGGAATCGTTTATTCTTCATCATTATTTTATATTCTTTTTCTGTTACTACTACATTCTCAATCTTAGACATCTCTGCCTGTAATTTGCTCATATATTCTTGCTCTGCAGCTTGCAATTGATTCGACATCATGTCTTGAGCTTTTTTAACTTCTAATTCATATCTCTCTGGCAACATATCTCCAGCAGCAACAGCCTCTCGCATTTTCTTATCTTGCTCTAAGAATTGAACTTGAAGCTCAGCAGCCATCTCTTGCATACGTACTGCAACCTGCTGTTTAATTTGCTCTAATTGTTTTTTATCAGGCGGAATACGATAGAAGACATTCATATAAGGAATTTTTACTTTTTCATAAAACTCATAAAATTCTATAAGACTATCGTGTTCACCCGTATCTGGATCAATAGATTCTGATTCGCCTATATCTTTATAGTGAAAATCTTTTTGTAGTGCATCTGTAGACTTCTCTGAAAAATATTCATAACTACTTCTCTCTCCACTAGCATTCTTTATTTTCCTTGCATGACTAGGATATAATTTCATTAAATGTTGTTTAGGTAATAACTTTCTAATTAAAATAAAAGATGCATCTCTAAACATAATATCTCTAGCTTTAGGATCTACATATACATCAAAAGGATCGGGCTGTTCTATCTTAACTTCTCCCATACCATTATCAGCATCTTGATCTACAGTAACCAATAAATATCCTATAGATTTTGTAATAGCATCATTAACTGCATTAGCATATTTACATGCTCCATCTGATTGAGCCCATATATAATCAGCTAAATCCGAATGTAATGCAGCTACATCTATATCAGACCCTTCTGCTCCAACAGCTTGCCATCTTGGGCTTTGTGCAGTAGCATAAAAATTTAACATCTCAACAACTGGAACAATCCTATTAATTGTAAAAGTAGGCATACCCTGCTCTTCTAGTGCTTGACGTTCTTGAGCGGATATCTGATTATCATTAGAGAAATCATAACCCTTTTGGTTAATATACTCCCACTGACTTCTACTATGAGTTCTCGATTTATTAAATATTTGCTTTATTCTTTCAGCTTTTTTATCCCTCTTAGCCATCGTTCTCTTCCTCTTCGTTATTAATATTAGTTGGATCATCCTCTCTTTGAGACGGAATCTCCACCGTTAAATCTGCCAATGTAAATAAATCAGGCATTAATCTTCTATCAATATATATTCTACATTACATGCAGCAGTGTCAGCTAATCCATAAACCTGATCATCACTACCTTGATCAGAAACTCTAAATAAACAAGACTCTCCTGGTTTAAGTTTAATTAGATTTTCGTCTGCTGCATCCGCCCCTTGCCTACCAAATTCTACAAAATTACTACTATCTAAATTTTTCAAGAAACACCACCCTGCACTACCAAGCTCATTAGATTCTACTAGAACCTCCGCACTTGTTCCAACCTCTAATACAGAATGAGTAATAGAATCTCCTGACATAGTTGCCTTAAAATTCTCAGAGCGATTAATATTCATACCACCTTTTGATGCACTAATACTTAAACTAATTTCAATTTCATTTGCCATATATTACCCTTCTTTTTTATCAAATATACTTGCAACATTCTTTTTAATTAATCCCCATGCAAAATCAGGGTCTTGCTGTATATCCTTAATCCATTCCCATCTTGCCTGGTCTACAATTGCGGTATAGTTACCATTAATTGCACCATCATAATACCCGCTAGATGAAAGAACTTGTTGTACTTCCATCACTTGATTAGGATTTTTAATATCTACAGAATTAGGTCCAGCCGAAAGAAGCTCCCAGTACTCTAATAATTGTGGCATTACATTTTCATCTGCTATATCTTTATTCATCTAAACCTCTTATAATACTACTTAATTCTTTTGCGCGATTCGGTGTTTGACGATGCCATTTCGAGTCCAACATCTCTTCGGCTGCACGAGTCCAATTATTATGCTCCATATATTTTAAAGCATTCTTAAATTTACTAACACCTGATACACCCATTTGATATGACATCTCCACTAAAACATCTTCAACTTCTTGGGGAGCATTTTCCAGCCAAGAGAATTTATCCTTAACTCTTTTAATCAACGCATCTAACTTTTCTACTAATATCTTTTCTGAAATTTCTTCAGATAAAACTAAATCTTTAATTGCAAACCCATAACCTATGGTATCAAATCCTTCAGTACATTTATATACTTTGGATCGAAATCCCTCATGCTCTTTTACTCTCTCTAATAAATTACTCATTTAAATTAATCCTTTCCTGCTTGCTTTGTCTTAGATAATGCATAATCAGCCATCTCTATAAATTCATCTTTCCTATCAAATAAATCATTAGAATCTATTAAATTAAAAAAATCAGTCCCCTTATGTCCAATCCCCATACCAGTATCATATAAAGCAAATATATTATTATATAGATCTGCTCCTGTTTCCGCTAAAGTATTTTCTTTAAAAAGAAAAGATACCTCATGTCCTGTCGATGCAAATGCAGCAGCAGGTATTCCATATTCCTCTGCAATAAACTTTGTTCCATAATAATGTCTAATAGCATCAATCTCACTATCATTATATAAAACTCCACCAGAAACCATATCCCCATATTCATTATATACAGGATCTTCTTGAAAAGTATCTACAGTTTCCCAAAGCATATCTTGAAAAGCTCTAGAATCTATAGACAATTGAGTTCCCTTATTATCGCCCAATGTTCGATTAAGGATTTGCTCTCCTACTCTTTCTAGCTGTTGAGTCCTTGTAAGATTATCATAATCATCAAAATAATCATTAAGCCGTGACCCAAGATTTTGCTTGAGGCTTAGTTTTTCTCCATTGGCCATCTTTATCCTTCTTACCTTTATTCATTGGATATGCATACTTACACGCATATGCCAAAGCATCTATTGTATCATCATGACCCATTCTTGGACCAAATGTAAAAATCTCATGCTGAAGATCATACATATCTTTCTTTAAATGTATTCCCCCTACTGAGAATCTTTGCGCCAAAATTTCTTGAATTCTATCCCTTTTTGACATACGATTTCCAGGCTTTTCTGCAGCATACTTGATACTGAAGTCATTCCGTCTTCGCATTTCTGCATTAATCGACTGAAATACTGGCTTAGACATTGTGGTATCTTCGATACAGAACAAGTCAGGTTTGTAAATTTTGTTGTAATTAAAGATATGATCGACAATACCTTTCTTAGCATCTCCTGGAATACCGAGTACAGGTAATGACCGTTTGCGTAAATACTCCAGAACATAAACGTTATTATTACCATCAATCCCAACAAAAAGTAAAACGCTGAAATCACTATCCCTACGAGTAGAATCAGTAGCGGGGTCCACTCCAGCAAATACGCTGACAGGGATTTGATCCCCTTCTTTAGTGTAGATAAAAGACATTTGACTTTCTTCATCATAATTATAACTCCCTTCCCAATATTTAATATGATTCCTGGTAAATATAGAATCTTCTTCATTTTGAACTTCCATCATATATTCTTGATAGAATTTCTGTGGCTGACCTGAATCAGCATAAAACTTCTTCTTTCTCTCCATCTCTTTTTTGCCAAACCAACTAGGCCAAAGAGGGCTTCCATCTGGCTGGACAGCCTTATAAGTTATAACATTCCAACTATATTTGTCACCCATTTTTTTACTTTTTTCATATCCATTAAGAATGTTGGTAATAAAAGCATCAAAATGAACGGGAGTACCATTGATACGTAAACGACCAGTATGAGGTTCGAGAGCAGGGAATACAACAGCCGTAACAAGATTCGCGATTTTAGAGCGAGACTCAGGTGTAACGGTATTATTCTCATCTTCAAAGTCATCCAACACGATAAGATCGTATCGTTTGTGGAGCTTAGCTCCTCCCCTAATACCTGATAAATTACTCTTACTAATAAGCTTACATCCGTTCTTAAGTTCGATATCATCCTCTGTCCACTTCCTTCCCTTTAAATCTCCAAAATAATATGTAAATCTATCATTGTATTCTAGATGATATTTAATATAATCTAGATTCGGAACCGATATCTTAGAACTTGCAGCAACCCATCCATAAAATAAAGGTTCCTCCGCAAATACAAAATCATGTAAGATAGAACATTTAGTTAGAACTGTTTTACCATGACCCCTAGGTAATATTACTGCTAATTGTCTAATAGATAAATTATTTAATGCATCTGCTACTTCATAATGAAAGAATGGTGTTTCACTTCGCATATAATCATCTGGCAAAAACAATTTACCAAAAGCTATCAAATCATTCTTAGCCATCTTAAGTTGCTCTTCCATTTCGGAAACATTATGTAAATTAATATTAGCCATTAATAATCTTTATTCTCGCCCATCCCATGCCTTTTTTTCTGTAAGCCTTTCTGCCTTTCGAGCTCTGCATCAATCGCTTCCCATCTTGGGTCATCGTGAGCCCAGCCTTTAGTACGTGTTAGGTCACCTACTCCCTTATATACAGGAGCCTGATCAGAATAGGTTCCAAACTTTAATAGCTCTGGGCTTAAGTCATATTTATTTACAAGAGCTTCATAAAGAGATCTAGATAGAGGCAAGGTATCAGGATTCTTCTCTTCGTCAAGAGCCCCACCCTTAAAATGGCGTTGCATATCTTTCTGAGTAATTTTCATTAAATCATTAATAGTTACATTATTACCATCTTTTACAAAATCATACACATCCTGTATATACCTACTAGTAATCTGGGACTCTTCCATTCCTTCTGCATTAGGGTCAGTTGATATACGCTTAGGTTTAAATTTAAAATCTTCTATCTTCTGACCAGAAGCTTTTATTCCATTCATTAGCTTATCCATCAACCATGCCTGTTCTATATTTTTTGCATCTGTATGGGTAATCTCACCATCATCAGCTTGCCTATATAATTCCTTTTGAGTTTCACGATAATCTTCATACCAAGATTGCTCCTTCATCTTCTCTATAAAATTTACCGTATGCTGGTCAAGACTTTTTAAGAATCCCATCTCATAGTCATCAAGCATCCGATACATATATTTCTTACTAACGCTCTCGCTATACCCATCCACCTTTCCAAAAATAACATTTGCTAGAACTTCCAAATTATCATCTCTAAACAAATCTAAACTCTCTCCTGTATTTGAGACAGCATCAAAAACTTTATCTTCAGTTCTAGGAACTTCCTGTCCTTTTCCATATAACTGTTGATACTGTTGTTTAGTTAAGTAATTACCATCCTTATCTCTATACTTTCTCCAATCGACCATATCTATCTTATCCTTCCTAACATAAAATATAATACTACAAACAATAATAACACAGATGCTACATCTACGTAATGATTACCACTATCACTCTCTAATGTCCCTATAGGACTTTCCAGTCTAAATGACTTAGGAGCTGGCTCATGATGTATTATTTCTTTTAATGTATCTTTCATTTAGTTTTTCCCCAAATGCCAATTGGACATTCAGCTTCTTTAAATTTTACTTTCATCTTCATAAAACAACCACACTTTTTACATCTACTCATTTTTATTAAAAAGGTGCAATCTTTACAATGATTCCACCTCTTCTCTTCGATTTCTTTAGATACTCTTCCACCTATCAAGGCAGACAGGCCATAAAAATCTATATCCATATTCTCTCCTTAATAACAAAACTGTATCTGACCTCCAGCGCATCTAGCTGCTCTTTCGCTAGAGCTAATATCAGGTAATCCAAGATCTTGGTCAGCATATCCTCCAGGACCACCAGGACCAAATTCTCCAGGATTCACAAGTCCAGGTACGCCAGGATCTGGAGCTGTACCACCGCTTCCGAAACCTGGAGGCGGTGGAGCTAAAGTATCAGTCCAAGGTTGTTTCATTCCTGGGATACCTGGGTCAAGTACTCCTCCAGGTCCATGCCATGGGAGTCTTTGAGTTATACCCTCATAACCGCCAGGGCCACCAGGACCAAATTCATTACCAATTGAACCTTGTTCTCCCCAGGTTCCTCCACTACCAAATCCAGGCTTTACTTGATTTCCACCTACGGAGGGTCTGTTTGGCAGCATTGAAGGAGCTGTAACACCCCAACTTGTACCGCCATAACCTCCAGGACCACCAGGACCAAATTCATTATCACCAGTTCCTGACCCTGTTCCTAACTGGTCTCCAATACTTAATCTTTGTCCTAACATTCCATATAAATCTCTATTCCCAGTCTTTCTCATTTTCCTGTAAGGGATTGAACTAGTTCTTACATTTCCACCACGTGCATTTTTAGCACTACCATATCTTCCTCTTGATCCACTTGCTTTAATCGCCATTTTTTACCTCTATTTCTTTTGGTCTTACTGCACTTTCAATATCTTTATTTGAGAAGCCTTGAAACAAAGCTCCTGTTACCTGTGTTACTTTAGTGCTATTCTTATCTTCAAGATCCATAATATCAGCCAATTTAAAAAGAGCTTTCAATCTAGTCTCATCCTTATCAGTAGTTCCTATTACATCTTTAATAGTTTTTAAAACATACTCTTCACTAATACCTAACTCTTCTAAAACTGGCTTTAATTCTTCCTTCATAGCTGTTTTAATCCTCTCAGTTTTCACTAATGTTCCAGACTTTTCAAATGCATATTTTCTATTTTCAGTCGGAAATGATTGTAAATAAGCATCTTCTGGTTTAATTCCTGCCGCCATTAATGCAACAAACTTTTGTTCATAAGTACTTAAATTCTTTTTACTATTCACTCTTTCTTTGGCACGCTTGCCACTAAATGAATATATATCATCACGCTTACTAGTATCCATCTTCATATTATCATTAACAGGGAAAGTGCCAGTGCAAGTACCTACATACTCTTTTACTTTATCCTTTCCCATTCTCTTTAACATCTTGCCTCTTCGAAGAATTTGTATAACAGAATCATCATCTGCCATTACCCATTCTCCTACTTGTGCAATACGCCAATCTCTTAAAACTAATAGATCGGAAGGCGGTTCATCATCAGGATCATACACCTTATGCTCTATTCCATTAACCTTATAAATTCTCATTTGCCCTGCTTATACTCATTTTTAGGATACCTATATTCAATTGTATTTGTTTGTTCGCCATGCACTTTGCCATCTTTAACATCATGCTTTTCCCCAACTGGGTGCGGTTTACCTGAATATGGTCATATATGATAACCTTTTTTCATGATTAAAGTAAATCCAAAATACTTGCTTTTGCTGCATCCAATGCCGAATTTCTTCTTCGAGTTCTCTGTCTATAGTTTGACTGAGCAGCCATTCTTTCTCTATCTAAATCACCTTCATTTTGCTGAGTAATAACTGGATCATTTTTAACTTCACGCCATTTATTTTTTTGCATATTGTTTTGATTATCTCTTTGTGGAAATAATCTATTATGCCTCTCTTCTGCAGTCTCAAAATCAACAGGACGATGATCTCGTCGAAACTTTCTACTCTTTAGTTGACATTTTAGTTTTGCCAATCTATTAGTAATATGATCACACTCTCCCTGAGGCATATCCATTTGCGGATCCCCAGGTGTAACTCCACTTTTTCTTTGAAGAAATTGCTCTCTCAACTTCATCCTCTTATCTCTATTAAATGCCATAATAACTCCTTTTAATAACCTCTTCTAAATTCTGTTCTTGGAGATTTATAATTCTTAGTGCCTGGATCTGCTACTATACGACCATAGTATGACGGATCTACATTGGCACCTCTATATATTATAAACTGATTGACATAATCATCTCCAAGAAATTCATCAAACCTCTCACTCTTAAAAAATTCCTGCCATTTCAGCAAATATCTACCTGTTCTATGACCAATATCTCTATCTGTCAATCTACGCTTATCACCAACACTGCCTTCAACTCCTTCTAAAACCTTGCTCATTAGATCTGCAAAACTCATCTCGACAGATTCTCTCTCTCTCCATTCAGATGAAAGGCCTAAATTAGTACTCGTACGGCGTTCATAAGAATGTGGATTTACTGCCTGAAAAATTACTTCATCAATATTTTGGCCTGTCGCCTCTAGTTTCTGCTTAAGAATCCTTATTAACTTCATAGCTTCATCTTGATTAGCATCAGATTGTGTATAATTAGGATCCTCCTCTACTCTGTCTCTAATTGCCTGATATGAATCAGCCAACTCTCTTCCCCAATCATATTTTAATAATTGTACACCAAAGTTTTCTTCAGGAGACTGATATCTAACTGATGGATCAAGATTTTTCTTTTTTGCCGTATATGCATTTCTACGTGAACTCGCTCCATAAGGACCTCCTGTCATCGCACTACCCGCAACTTGATTGTTATATCCTGAACCAAGAATAGCACTAACAAGCAAGTCTATTTCATGTTGTGCATCCTCGCTATAAAGATCTACATTTGGATCGCTTTTATCTACAGCATTGAATACTCTATTATTTACATTCCCTGGCAAATCACCCACTCTCATAACTATTCCTCTTTTTTCTCATTAGGCTTTTTATTTTTTTTCGCCGACCCTTTAAATTCTTGTCTTAACTCTTTTAATTCTTCATCCATTCGAAAATGCAATATCTCAATCTGTTCATTTAATTTTTCCAATTCTCTATCCATTTTCGCATTTAAGCTATATCCATCTAAACTAGTCATCTTCTCTCCTATTTGTTTTTAGTTCTATTATCTCAGCAGTTAACTTAGCAACTTGCTCTTCTAAAAAATCTAATTTATAGTGCAGATCGACAATATCCGATCCCAATCTCCCTACAGTTTCTCTTAACATCATTTCATCCTTCATTAGCTTGCTACAAAAATCTCTATATCTACCGCTGTACTAGCGCTCTCGTTTACTACTCTTATATCTGTAATAGCATCTAAAGTAGGTGCATCAGTCCCATCAGCATTATCAGCATCAAATGCTGCATCAAAAGTATTTAAAATAAAACTCCTACCCTCTTCTATTAATAGCCATGCCGCCTCATCATCAGTGGCATCACTATTATCATCTCTTGCTATTTGCAATAAGATACCTTCTCCAGCACCTGTATTTAAATTAGTAAGGCGAAAATACTTAAGATCTCCTACAATAAACTTGCCAGCCTCTACAGTAGAGCCAGCATCACCTGTTGTAGTGATAACAGTTACATGATCATTAGCCCCAATACTGCCATCATTCACTGGAATAGTCATAATTCTTTTATATACTGAAGAAACTGCTGAAATTGATTGACTTGTTATAGAACCTTGTTGCAATCCATTTAATTCTATATCCTCCTGTATAGTTATCGTTAAGCTATTTGATCCTAAATTACTTGCCATTCTATCTCCTATTTACAAGCGACTACAACTTCAAGGTCACAAGCACCTGTAAGCGATGTTGCCTTAATTGTTGAAAGCTTTTCTAAAGTAGCTCCACTAATATCACAGAAATCATCTACTCCTAAACTAGCATGTGTAGCACATAGTATATAAGTACTTCTATCCTTATCTAATCTTACTGTATAATCAGTACTATTAGCACCTTCAAAGTTTAATACTACATAATTAGTGTCATCTACATTTGTTATACGTACATATCTTACATCAGTATCATGAAATGTACCAGATCCTACAGTATCTCCAAAACTAATTATAGTAATTTCACTAGTTGGAACCGTTACTATACGCCTACTAAATTCAGCTATATCTGTAAATGATATAATATTAGATGTTCCTTGCTGTACACCATTAAAAGTTATATCTTCCTGTATCTTTATATTCAAAGTAGACGCAGTTATACTTGTTGCCATAAAACTCCTTCTTTATTACACTACTAGAATGATCATCTAGAAACAAATCACGGAGTGATTTATTAAGATTCTCCAATCTCTCCTGTGTAATACTTCCTAATAAATTCTAATGTTTCTTTGTTAAATCTCATATCCTTATTAAGATTAACAACCCCTATACTCTTGCTCTCTTTAGGCTCATCAGCTATAATCTCTTCTTGTATATACTCAATCTCTTCAGTTTCATCATTATACTCGATAGTTAACAAATATGTTTTAACTGCCATCTGAACCTCCCTTAAATTGCTTAGAACAATAACCCACTATATTACTATGTTTCATACTAATAATCAATAGTTTTTTTTGTGCCGTAAGTCACTGTTTTATATACACTTAGTATTTTGCTTAAATTGTATTTTAAAACTCAATCGCTAATCCAAGCGCCATTAATACACTATGTATTCTGGTAAAACAAATAAAATAAAGACATTACTATCAAAACACTCAACATACTATTACCTATAGAATCAATCATAATCAGACTCCTTTTTATAGTTCTTAGCTTGTTTAGGAGAATGACTAATATTCTCACTAATATCAAACCTATTTATTGATTTACCTGCTTTAAATAACAAAAATATTACTATAAGCAGGACGTATCGCATTAATCTTCAATACTCATATACGCACCAACAATCATTAGCGTAAACATAAAAATATAAAAATTAATCGACATAAGCTCCATAATAAGCCCCCCTTTATATACTATAATATACAACAAAAAAGGTTAACTTTCAAAAATTATGCAATTTGTATGTGTGGTGTTTTATATATGGTATACCCCCAATCGTGGGTTTTTCGTTATCACGTTTACGTTATTTTTGATTTGTGTTATTTTTTGATTAAGTTAACTAATAATATAAGGAATTAAACCATTATGGATAGATATACCAAAAGTAATATAAGTAGAGGCTTCAATAGAAGTACTGATATAGAAGTTAGTAAAGAACTAAGAGCTAATATTGAAAGAGCTGCTTCACTACATTTGTTAGCAGGTAATATGACTCAATATATGTTGGCAATGAACTCGCTAGCTAAGATTGATACTCAAGCTTCATTGATACAAGACGTTAATGATCTTAAAGATGCTGTTACTAAAATAGCTGCATCAACTGTTGATACTGATAATTCATAATAAGGTAAGGGAAGTCGTCAAAAGCTTCCCTTATTTACTATATTTATTACTATTTATACTATATTGATGGTGATTGAGTGATGATTTGTACTCGTAGTATTATCCATTGGTTAACATGTGAGCACGTGTGAGATTATTAGAATACACTTATAGCACACAAAAGAATTAAACTAAGCGCCTCCTAAGTAATGTGAGGAAGGGTATAAAGCTAGGAAGACCCTAGTGATTTGTCCCACGTTAGCAATGATGTAGTTAATAGCTACTATGCGCGGTAAACTGCTTAATTATTATTTAATAACAACTGGGAGATGATATGAATAACTCTGGTAAGTATTGGTTTGACCCTATTAAATGCCTACAAATGTGGTTGTGGCTTGGGCTGAACATAATTTGTTTAACTATTATAGTAAAGCTTGGTAAGTTATTACTATATGTTTGGTATTAGGAGGTAACATGGTATTTATATTAGTAATGTTTGGTACGATGTTATGCTTAGTGAATATATTGATGTTGATGGACATTTATGAAAGAGTTTATGTAAAGTATATTGGTTCATGGTTACAAAAGCTGATTCATAAGATAATTAGAAGATATTAGTGAGCGATTGCTGTGGTCAACAATGTTGAAGGCTATTTATAGTTTGAATTGGGGGCCACATCACTAACAATTTAGTCTGATGCAATGTTTTACATTTAACGGTTTTATGCAGGTATAGCGGAACCTATGCCACACAGTATAAAGTTAGTCGTACGTTGAGCTCAGTGCGCAACATCAGACTATTAATTTAAATAAAAGGGAGATACATATGATAGAAAGACAAGGAATGACACCTTCAGAGGTGCGTAAGTTTTATAGAGATCAATTGAAGACATTTGATAGGATAGGCCTTGGTAATAAAACATTTCATGGCGTAGTGGTTACTGAAACTTTAATCAATGCTACTAAGAGAAGATTAGAGCAATTAAATGGAGGATTAAGATAACATGCCAAATAAAGCAGCTAAACAACGTAAGATGGATAGACGTAAGGCTAATGAAGCTATTAAGAAACGTAAGCGTGCTATTAAACTGGCTAAAAAGAAAGCTAGGGAGGTAGTCAATGCCTAAACGTATAAACCTAGATAGATTAAAGAAAGATCTGAATGACTTCGCTGATGATTTATTAGACTCAATGCAAGAAGATGATCCTGATATAATAGGATTACATGGTAAACTACGATTCATCATTGATGATAATTTAGACTTTAAGTTTGATAATTAAGATTTATGTTGGATATAATAATAGGACAGCCTAAGACGCTACGGTGAACCTGGTTGAGGTAGCTCCTCTCACTATTGTTAGTCCTTAAGTTTGTAAACCTGTGGACAGAGTTGATGAAGACCTGTGCAGGTAATGACCCAGAGGTTGTACTCGCATTACATACAAATGTGTGTGATGAACTAATAATCAATGGGGTTAGGTAGATTCTCGTTAGTTAATTATAACTAATAAACATAGAAAAGGGTAGTCTTTTCACTACTATTACGCATACTATAATGTATCTCAGCTAGTATGCACTTATAATTACTGTGATAGTTTGCACGATGTATTAGGTAAATTAGTGCCAATATAAGTGTAGAGGACATCTTAACGTAAGGATAGTCGAGCCCCCAAGGCGCTATGAGAGCGGTAATCTTGCAAGCATACCCAAACCTTGCACAAACACATAATATTTAAACAAGGGAGATTATATGAAATTATATGAATTGACTGATAAGGGAAGAGCCTTATTAGCTAAACCAAGACATCCAGAGCCTACGAACTATGAACATTGTTGTAGTTGTTGTGCTGTACTTGAAAAAGAATTAGAACAAATAAAGAAAGAAACTGGATATGGAGGGTGGAAACGTGGATAAAGATATAGAATATATTAATGAAGTAATTGAAGATGCGTATGATGCTAATCAATATTTACAGAAAATTGACAATCGTAACAGAATGTTAGTTAAATGGACTAAGCTTGGTCCTCAAATTTTAATTAAAAAGGGAGATAAAAAATGATAGAAATATTAGAAATAATATTAATTATATGTTTTATACCTATAGTTATATCTGCAGGAGTAATGATGTGTTATATAATTAGGGATATTAGAAATGGAAAGAGATGAAGGATAAACTACATCCAATAACATGTAAATGTGGTAAATATCATAGTAAAAAGAATCAAGGTAAATATTGTAGTCGCTGTAAGACTAGTGTTACCTTTAAATCATTACATAATAAGGGAGATGTCGATGCAATTAGACGAAAACATTCTACAGACTAGAACTGTAGGAACAATATGTGAAGTAATAGAGGAAGCTATGGAGGATATGCATCCATATTCTTATGGTTTCAAGAAGTTTCAAGAAATTTTAACCAAAAGAGAACGCGCAATAGCTTTACTGGGATCTTATGCAGTAAATAGAAGAGAGCGTTTAGGAGAAAAAAATGAGTGATGCGGCCTATGTCGTGTTCATCTCCCTAAAGGAAGAGGGGAAGGTCATAGATCATCCCCTTTGCCCGCTAGATACGAAGATGGAAGCGATAGCGTATAGAGATGGATATGTTGATGCGATTGTTAATCATACTGAAAAAGCAGATCGCTCAGAAGTGTTTGGACTCTTTGGAATTAAAAGAGTTGGAGAAGAATTAGTAACTAATAATAAAGAAAAAGGAGATGAGAATGCCTCAGATTAAAATACTAGAAGGTGGCGGATTTGTAGATCATGATGTGCAATCAACTACTGTAGGTGGTTTGAAAACAGAGAAAAATATACCTGCTGGTGCAGCAGTATCTGTCGGAGGAAGAACAGTCGGAGATGATCATACATTAAGTGATGGTGATCTTGTGGCTGCAGTGCATAATGACAAGACTGGTGGACTTTGTTTGACACCATTGTTAAATAGATAATCAGCTTGATCACGCTTACAGGGGTCAGTTTATGCTACTCTGGCCCCTATAAATTTAAAAAGGGAGACGAATATGATATTTAGAGGAGATGGTATAGATTCGTATAGAAGTTTTGAAATGGAACGACGTATTCAGAGAAATCTAAAACGAAAACATAATAATAGAAAAGTTTATTTTATACGTTATGGTAATAGTAATTATTATAAAATAGGATTTAGCACTGATATACAACGAAGATTGAAAGATATTCAAAGATGCAGTCCTATAGAGATGACAATTTTTGCAAGTACTAAAGCTAATAGCAAATTTGAAAGATATTTACATAAACAATATAGTAAATATAATATAAGGGGTGAATGGTTTGAATTAAAACCTGATATTTTAAATAAGGCAATTAATTTTAGATACCATAAACAAAAATTTCGCAATTGGAACAAATAAGGGAGATGAATATGATAGTAAATAATGAAGCCACATATGATTGTCCTGAATGTGGACTAGATGGTACAGTAATAGAAGTAGAATTTTCTAACGGTTATGCTGCTCCAGAAGGAATACCAGGATTATTATGTCATGTTTGTGATTATAAAATAAGTATAGATGAAATGGAAGGAGATGAATATGCATTCATATAATACTATAAGTGATTTTGAAAATTGGAATCCTCATATACAGAGTCTTGCAGATCGATTATTGATAGGTCCGCAAAGAGAATTACTAGAAAAAGTTCAAAGATTAAATAATAGATATAATTTAGGGATTAATGTAACAAGAACTTATCGATGGTCTCCAGGTTATATGGATAAAATTAAAGATTATATGGTTAATAGATACATACAAGTTGGTATGAAGCGTAAAATATCTACATTCTTTAATCAAATTGATCAAAAAGAATGGCATTATAACGCTTTAAAACGTGATTTAAATCAAATTGATGATATAATGGCTAATAAACGAAGAATTAGAGCAGTATTTCAAGACAATAGTGACTTAATAGCTGATAGATGGGAGATATTTTATGAAATTATAGTTAGAGAGTCTAAAAAAGTCAAAGAAACTATGGATCATATCAATTTTGATGTAGAAATTGTGAGAGATGAAGCTAATAACGATGCAATTTCATTTACATGGGCATTTCCAGAGATGGATATGAATATATTTGTTGGAAATAACTATTTTCCTATAGAAATGGGTAAAGTAGAGGTAAATGTTATATTTACTATAGATGAATTGGTGATGAATCTATGTAATGATGGAGCATGTCAATTCGGTGATGATGCAGACGGAAATCCTGTTGTATCTTTATTGAATTTAGCTAATAGTAATTCATATTCTAAATTTGGAGGATGGTATGAGCCAAAGTATATTGGTGGAAACACAGCATTATATCATCCATTTATTACTAGTTATCATTCTTATTCAAGAGAAATAGATAGTAATGGATTTAAAAATACATGCTTAGGGGAACTAACAGGTCGAGCATGGTCCGATATGTGTAGTCTTAATCTGATGGGAGTAACTTTAACATTAATGCAATGGTTAACTACTTTCAATGCAAGAGATACTAGACCACTTAATAATATTAGGCAAGCTTATTGGGGTTTACCTGAACGTGTTAATCATCCTGATTTTCTAGGTGTGTATGGTATGAGTCCTAGCGAATGTAAAATGCCAGACCACGAAGAGGCATATGAAGAACAAAGTACTTATTATTGCAAAACTGTTAATTGTGCTTTAAAGGAAAGATGTCATTTCTTTAGGACTATTGAAGGAATAGAAGATGGTGGTGAATTAGCTGACCAAGATGGTGAAGTAAGAAGAGATGCTCAAGGGACTATTGTAGAATTTTCTGTGGGACAGTTTGATCCAGAAGCTATAGCTGAACAAGTTCCTGAAGCTATTGATAGCGAGAGAGAAGTTGAATTAGTCAATAGGGTTAATAGAGAACTTGGTTTAACTAATGATGGTGAAGAATTGCATCATGAGAATCCAAATGATAATGGATTAGGCGGTGATATGCCTCGTGATTATAGAGAAGAAATGGACAATATTCATGCTAGTGAAGGTATTGATACTATACCTTTAGATCCAATGACTGAAGAGCAAATACAGGAGGATTTGTTAGAGCAATTATTAAGACAACAATATCGAGTTATCGATATAGGAAGGGAGTAATATGTCAGACTTTTATATAGAAAAGAAAGACTGGGATAAAGTTATCTCATATGCACAAGCTGCATGGGATGAACATAAATCCGAGATAGGTGGTATGATGGTAGTTGTGAAAGATGAAGACAATGATTGGTCGGTACAAGATCCAGTAATCATGAAACAACGCATTAGTGCAGGAAATACTCATTTAGATAAAGAAGAGTTAGCTAAGTATTATACTAAAGCAGCTATTAAATATAAAGACAATGAGTTTAGATTCTGCTGGTGGCACAGTCATCATACAATGGGAGCTTTCTGGTCAGGTACAGATACAAATACTATTGATGAATTTAATGATGGTGACTTTAGCTTTGCTTTAGTTGTTAATCTTAAAGAAGAATATAAGTTTAGAGTGTCTGTATGGAAACCAATAGAAACACATGAAGATGTAGAGTTAACAATATTAAATGATGATAGAAAAGTAAGTAAATCTATTATTAATGAAGTTAATAAACTATGCAATAAAGAGTCTTATGCTATAAGTAGAGGTATAGTTAAGTCTAATAATTACAATAGCTTAGCTCAAGCTACATTATGGGATAAGCAAACTGAAATACCAGGAAAAGATGAAGATTATACTCAAGTATTAACTGCAGTTGAAGCTCTTAATACTAGATTGATCAAGGGTGAAATAGAATATATTGATTATTTTAATCGAATGACTGATATCAATCAATCACTAGAAGAATCTTTATCAGACTATAAAGTTAAGATCGTAACCCAGGAAGATGTAAGTGCTGTATTATATCTTAGTGCTAGTGATTTTATAGAAAGTGCTGAAGATGTATTAGATATAGATAGTTGGAATAAATCTTTTGGAATAAGGGGAGGATTATAATGATTAATACAAGATATTCTGATATAGTAAACAATACAAATCAGTTTGTCTTTCATATCTTAGGTTGTGGAGCTATTGGTAGCTCTGCAGCCACACAGATATGCAGGATGGGTGGAACAAATTTTATCTTATATGATTATGACGTAGTAGATATAGTTAATATAGGTGTATCTCAATATAATAATAATGATGTAGATAAATATAAAGTAGATGCATTAGAAGAGCATCTAAAAGCAATCAATCCAAATATACATGTAGATAAGTTCAATGAAGCTTTTAAAGAATATTCTTATAGAGGTGAAAATGACATAGCTATATTAGGATTTGATAGTATGGAAGCAAGATTAGAAGCAGTAATGACTATGTGTAAAATTAATAGTGCCAAACCTAAGTTCATTATAGATGGGCGTATGGGAGCTGAACATTATCAACAGTATATATTTGATAATCCAACAGTGAATAAATATAAGAAGGAATGGTACTCTGACGATATAGGTAGTGTAGAACCATGCAATGCAAAGGCTACAAGTTATTGTTCTAATATGAGTGGATCATTTATAGCAAATGCTGTTCGGAAACTAATAACAAACCAACCATATAATAGGAAATTTTCTTTTAATTTTCCAATAATGGGTTTGGAAAAGTCCCGAATGTTATTGTAAATTATGATTCCAAATTATTAATATAACAAGGAGAAAATACATGTCTGAAGAAGTTCAACAACCTGTTGAAGAAGATATTCTGACCCCTGAATATATATCTATTGATGACTGGAAGTCCAGTAAAATAGATAAGTTAGCTGGTGCATTAGCTAAAGCACAAAGCGAAATGGGTGGAGTATCTAAAGGTAAAGTTAATCCATTTTATAAAAGTAATTATGCAGATATTAATTCATGTATAGAAGCATGTATGCCTGCATTAAATAAACATGGATTATCAATTAGTCAAGGTAATAGATTCTGTGCAACTACAGGTTATTATATAACTACAATGTTACTACATGAATCAGGTCAATGGCTAAAAAGTGAAATAAGAATCCCTCTTACAAATAAGAAAGA
>VTLG01006964.1_pt1 | contig 54809 bp, 86 predicted proteins | sample 4694571 | NCBI WGS metagenome assembly VTLG01 (sample SAMN12604809, study PRJNA352737) | marine metagenome | biome: ENVO:00000447; feature: ENVO:00000209|ENVO:00000569|ENVO:01000036; material: ENVO:00002151; isolation source: viral sequences binned using virsorter ... | reverse complement strand
TCCACCTTTCAAATGCTTTTTTATCTATATCTTTTTTAACCATTACAGCACCTTCTGGTATTTCATTATATAGAGCAATTACTTCACCATCTTCTATATGTACAATACCCGGCCCACAAAAAGCATCTTTATCATATCCTGTATTTTTCTTTTTAAGTAATCTTACTTCTTTCATACAAGAAGATAATGACTTCATAGGAATATACTGTGTCATTTGAGTTGCTTGGTCATTCATGTTACCAAATACAAACATAAGTATTACACTAATGACTTCCATTTGCCCTCACTTTATCTTCAAGCTTTTCTGTATCAGAAATTAATTTTTCTATATCTTGTTGTGCTCTTTTTATATTTACAGTATTACTCATCATACCTTCCATTTCTTCTTGCATAGCTTCGATTTGTGTAGCCATAAATTCAATTAACATATCTTGTTGAGCATCAGCAGGTAAAGACCCCATTTCTCCACGGGGCCATTTAATTCTAAACTCTGTATTTTTTTCAACATCTGATAACATTAACTTACCTTGGGTCTCAATATTATTTAACCTTTCAATTACGCCAAAGTAGGCCCACACACCCAGAGCTGTAGCCCCGAGTATACTGAGAAGATTTCTCATAGGCATGCTTACACTTGTGCTATCTGATATTTTCATTATTTTTTAACTAGACTTCCACCAAAATACAATCCAATAATTGCTGACATTAGGTGGGTATCTAAAGGTGTAATAACTACACCAAAAAATTCTTTATCCATAGTAATTTCTTTTTGTTCTATTAAGAATAAAAATCCTCTAGTAAATTCAGTCCAAGTTAAATATACACTTGTATCAAAAAATACAGGTGCTAACTTAGGCCATGCAATAATAAAAAATACTGCAGTTAATGCTATAATTCTTCTAGTCCATTGAAATCCCTTATTGTCATAGTTTCTAGCATCACTAATATGTTTCATTTGATTATCGGCTCTTGCCAATAACATTTTTTGTTCATCTTGTTTTGCTTTAATGCTCTGACCCCAGATAGACATAAATCCACCTAGTACACTAGAACCTAGCATTGTAATCATTTCTACAGGTAACCCACCTAACATCGTTTAATCTCCAATTAATTTATATTATATAATTTGCTATTATCAATAAAATAATAACTACTAGAGAACCTACAAGCCATTTTCCTTTCTTGCTAAGTTCACTCCACATGTCTTTTAATTTATTCATTGCTTCTCCTATTTTAAAAATTTCATAAATGTATACAATCCACCTAATACAGCACCAATAAATAGTGCTACTTTAAGCCCTCCCATTCCCATATGAGCGGAAACGCTTAAATCTCTTATTTGTTTTTGCATTATACTTATATCTTCACGAATATATTTAACATCTGTTTTTAATTCTGCTACGTCTTTTTCCCAGTCAGCCATTAACCCTCCAAATAAAAACTATGTTTTCCTATTTTTTTTAATGATTTCATTTTAGGACTATCTATCCATGTTGGATTTGCTTCATCTGGATTATAATAATGTGTAGCCCCATCTGTATTATCTTTTATTCTTCCTTCTAATAAACCTAATGCAATTTCTCTAGCCGCTATATAGTCAGGGTCATCAACTGTTGCTGATATAGTTGCTTTATAATTATCATCTTGTTCAAATTGGTCGGGTTTAGTTTCTGGATTAAATACACTAAACTGATAAGGTAGTTTTATTATTTCTTCTATACTATCTCCATACCAACTTTTTTTATTTAGTCTATTTAATACAACATTACCTACAGCAGTCATACCTTCTTCACCTTGGTCTCTTGCTTCTCCATACAAAGTTCTTGCAAGTAATTCAACATCAGCATCAGAATAATCTAAAGGTTGACGTGGTTTTTCTTTTAAAAGTATTTCCATGTTAATTAAGGTCAAGAGTAGGATTAAGAAAATCATCAGAACCAGAATCATCAAATATAACACTAGGAGATTGTTTTTTAGGTTCAGTTTTTGTTTCATCATATTTAGTGTAACCAAAAATATCTCTTTCTATAGTTTCAAAATTTGCATTTCTAAGGTCTTTTAAAACACTATTTGCAATATCATTATTTAATTGTGTTAAAAAATCTATGTCTTTTCTTTTTATATCAGCTTCGGATAATCCTGTATATTCTACAGGAGATACATCTGGAAAACCTTTATAATCTTTTGAGTTTTTGATAATTGTAATTTGGTCTCTATTACTTTTTAGTATTCTCGATGTAGTATCAAACCAATTACTTACATATATTCCTTCTTGAACTTCTGTGTATTGTAAATCTTCTTTAAATTTAAATCCTAAAACAGATTCTAAATCACTTAAATTATAATCTGCCCCTGCTTTTAATTTTCTTGCTTTATTTCGTATATCATAAAATGTTTGTAAAGATTTAGAATTTTTTACAGGAACATCTACTTTAAATCTTCTAGTAACAATACTCCAAGGTTCTTTTGCAATATCTGCTACATCTCCTCTACGAGTAGGTTTTTCTCCATATTTGTCTTCATCATATAAAGCCGCATCAAATAAATCTAAAGGATAACTTGCAATACCTGTAAAATATCCTGCCATAATATAGTCTAATATAATAGGGGATATAGTTGTTCCTCGGTATACCATTTCATCAGAACCTGTTCTAATTTGTTTAGCTTTTCCTGTAGCCATTTGTATAAAATCGGAAAGATATTGAGCACTTTTTCTTGTATTAGATTTTATTTGTTGGTTTGCAGGTAATCGTCTATAACCATGAGGTAGTATTTCATCGTCTAACCAGTTTTTATTTAACATAATATGTATCCAAGGATTAGCTAATGTTGGTGCGGCTAAACCCGGCATAATTTGTAAAAATGACTGTCCTATATATTCTGCCGCTAGACCCGGACTTTTTTTCATTACACCCTCATAGATACCTGTAGCTACATTACCAAATACACCAAAGTCATATGGTTTTGGTAAAGCAAAAAAGTGTTTTACTTTTCGTGTACCATCTAAATGTAAATGGCTTCCATCTTTTTGTGGCTCTTCAAATATTGGATATAATAAGTTAAGCATTTTAACTTCATCTGGTACATCTTGATACTCTGGTAAATCTCTATTTCTCATATGAGATAATATTTCTGGGCCTACAACTGTAGCTCCCATCATCATTAAAGCTCTAGCATTTATATCACCAAATCGAGATACATCACCTAATGCTTCTTGTCCGGCTATTATACCGGCTCTTCTTTTAGTTATTCTATCTATACCTGCTTGTTTACCTATACCTTCACCTTCAACAAAATTACGAGCACCTCTATAAAATCCTTGTAGTCCTGCATTAAAGAACATAGTAACAGATGCATAATTATTTAGCCATACAGATGAACCACGCATTGCAAAATCTGTTGATACTTCTCTTCCTGCAATTGCCGCCGCAGTAGAACTTAATCCATATTTTTGAGCGGCCATAAATTCTGCGTATCTAGATGCATATTCTATTCGAGAAACTAATTCAGCATAACCTTTTGCACCTCTTCCAAAGACACTGCCTTTCATAATATTAATAGTTTTTCTATACCATGCAGTTGCAGAACTTTTTCCTAATTCATTTAATGCATCTATACCTGCGTATTTTTCAACATCTAATCTTGTTGATTGACCTAAACCATTAACAATAGCTTTTCTAAATTCATTATTACGTCTAAATGCATTAACATATTTATTCATATTCTGCCCAGTAGCATCACCCCCAAAGGTTAGCATAAATCCTTTAGCAGAATAATATGGGTTAACTCCAAATGCAGAGTTAATAGTTGCACTTAAACTATCACGAATAAAGTTAAATGCTACAAATGGAGGAGAGTATGTAATTGCTCTTGCCGGTAATCTACCTACATATTTTGTTACACTAAATGCTTTTGATACAAATGCTTCAAATGCATTTGATGGCCCTTTTAAAGTATTTAATGTATCTTGTAATAACGCACTATTAATTTTATAAATTTGTCTTTCACCATTTCTATAAAACACATCAAATACTTGTCCTTTTGCATCTTTCATAGAACTGTGAAATCCCATAACAAACATTTTAGAATCTGCACCTTCTTCTTTTGCAGTTTCTTTTAATAATTTTGCCGCACTCATTTCATCAATTTCAATGCCTTGTGCTTTTAATTTTTTTAATAATGGCTCAACTAAAATTTCTGTATTTTTTACTGATGTGAGTTTTGCAGGTTCTGCTATATATTTTGCTTCTAATGCATTAATTTTATCAAGACTATTATAAAATGCTAATTTCTCTGCATTAGCATCTGCCGCTTTTATAGAGTGATGTGTGTATTCTACACTTGTTCTTACCAAAGGAGCTATAACAGTTTTCTCTATTGGCTTTCTACCTTTAACAAATTTTTTACCTTTTTTAGTTGTGCCTGCTCCAGATATACCACCAATTGTTTTAGTTGTACCGGGGTCAAATGCTTGAATCTCAAGTTTGTTAACTGTTCGCATAGGTATATAACCATATGGATTTGCCGCTTTCATTTTTACAGCTTCGTCAGCACTATGCATGCCTTTACTTACAGAATAATCTAATAAATCATCAAAGAATGCTTTCCATTCTTTTGAGCCTTTTACATAATCTAAATCAGCATTTCTACCATTTGGTATAACACCATCTTTTGTATACTTTGCACTGTATTTGTCTGGTGTCATTTCAGCATAGTCAATAAGTTCTTCAATATTTTTCTTTGCTAAACGTTGTCTTTCTAAAGCTATTTCTGCGGCTGTTGCTTTAGTACCTTTTATTTTTTTAAGTTTAATTTTACCTTTAGGTGTAAAAGGTGTATCTTGTACTTTAGCTAAAGGATTTTTCTTAAGTATTTTATCATTTTGTTCTAATATATATTGACTTCGTTTTGCTAATATATATTTAACAAATATATCACCTTCACCATAATTATCAAAATCAGCTAATATTTTTTCTAAGCCTCTATTTCCTGTAGATACATATTCTGATTTTATTTTTTTTGATTTAGGGTCAACAACTAATTTTAAAATTTGTACTCCATTTTCTAAAAAATCTTCTGAGCGAAGGGAGCTTGCCGCCATATCTCTTCTTTTAAAATAGGTTAATTGTGAAGGGTCTAGAAATTCATCTCCAATATCTTGATAACGGCCTTCTTTTACAGCTTTTTCTATAGCTTTTGTTACAGGTTTTTGTACATCAAATGCGGCTTTAGAACCTCTAACAGAACCAGTAACACCTGTGTATATTTTTTGATATATTTTATAAAAATTATCTTTATCAAATACTTTTTGTTTTGCTCTTTGTATTTGCCATAAAAGACTTTTTTTATTTCCTTCTCCGGCAAGTATAACTTTTTTATCTTTGCCTACTCTAGATTTACCTAGTTCATCAAAGTCAATAGCTTCTTCAATAATTTCTTTTTCTACACCAGTATCATCATCTATTTCTGTTAATGTTTTTTTAAGTGTTGGACTATCTACTTTTTTAGGAGAATAATTTATATCAGAAATTAATTTTAAAGAAGCATAGTTAGCAAATCCATTAGGTAGCATACTTAAACCACCACCTAATATAGCAGTAGTACCTGTTCTTTTAAAATCATACGTTTGTCTAAGACCTAAATCCATTTCAGTAGTCTGAATAGCTAAGTCTGCTCCTGCAAATACACTAGCATCAAATGCTGTTGTTGCTACAGTGGCTTTTCCAGTTAATTTAAGAATTTGTTTTTTAAGTTCATTTTTTCCATACAACTTAACAGCTTCTTTACCTACTGTTTTTGTTGCAAGAGAACCTACACCTAAACTTGCTACATTTGTCCAATCTAAAATACCTGCTTTTATATTTTGAAATATAGCACTACTTGCACTTCTTCCACCTTCTTCCCAAAAATTAGGCATGTTATACCAATATTCTGTCAAATAACGTAAACGTTTTAATTGGTCTACATCCATTTGATTTTTAACTTGATTTAACTCAACTAAAGCACTTGTTACATTTGCTTGTTTCCATGTTCTGTCATTGATGTATTCATCAACAACATCTTCATCATTTTCAAACTCTATACCATCTCTTTCTTCATAAAATGATTTAGCAGTTTCTATAAGTTGTTTATCTTTATATATAGAATCAAATGAATATTTTTTAGAACCATCAGTATTATATCCTAAATCTATTGTATTAGGATAAGGAACTAATGATGTAGAATTTTCAATATCATAGTTATCATCAAGAACAGGTGGTTCTATTATGCTAGGTACACTAGATATTTCTTCGTTATCTAGATAACTATCATCTATCAAATTAAATTCAGACATGTAACTATCCTTTTATTTTATTATATAATTCTTCTATTTCTTTTTTAAGTATTGCTATTTTATTTTCTTTGTTTTTTGTCCAATCTGCTTTATCTTCTTCAGTTACTGGTTTAAATCCAGTTCCTGTTGGTGGTGTGGATTTTTCAACTTTATTTAACTCGTTAATTTTACTATCTAATAAAGTTCTATTAGGATTACCTTTTACTGAACCACTATAAGTTTGAAGAAGAAGAGGTTTATTACCTTCTTCTCCATACTGAGCAATATTAACAATTCTATTTCTGCCTCTAACATTAATTATATCTCCCGGCATAACAGTTATTTGAGAGCCATCTTTAAGAATATAAGTATAGCCAGTTTGTTCAGTAGCTTTTTGATTATATTTTTGTGTTTTTACAAAATCAACATTTTTAATTTCTTGAATACTATCCTCATCTTTTGGCAATCCAGATAAATCATATGTAGTAATACCATCTTTTATAGATGAAGGTACACCTTCTGGTTCGGGTTCTGGTGTAGCATCGGGGTCTAATCCGGGTTGTCTATCACTAGGTTTTGTACTATCAAATACTTCTTTTTCTATCCAATATCTACCTCTATTACCTTCTTCACCTTTACCAATATCAGCAATTATATCGTCTATAATTTTTGCGGCTTCTTTATATTCTGGAGTTGTACTTGCAAACACTCCTTGATTACTTTCATCTACATACCCTAAAGCAAAATGATGTTTAAATTCTCTTAATGCCTTTTGTTGTAAAAGTCTTTTAGAATTTTGACCAGTTTCACTTTGCATATCAAGACCTATTAAAGAATTTTTAACAGAAGATAAAACATTATTAATACCACTAAGAGCTACTTCTAATTCATTATTAGTATTTTCTGCCCCTTGTTTTTTAGCTTCTTTAGCGTATGCAAATCCAGTATCTTTATTTGTTAGCTTACTTAATTTTATAGCATTTTGAATAAGTGATTGAGGTCTGGCAAATTTTTCTTGAGATTGATAACTACCATCCAGTATTGTTGCATAACTATAAATATTTACAAATAATGCTTGTTTTTCTGCATTTTGTGCAAAATATGCTTTAGTGTCTATTTGCCCGCCTTTCATAAATTGTGCCATATCTTCAAACTCATTAAATAAACCTTTGTTATCATAAATAGCATTAACAATATCTTTATCTCTTTGTGTAACACCTTGTTGAATTTGATTATAAGTCTCAGCAATTTTTTGTGTTTTATAAGTGTATCCTGTTTTATCTGCATTAAGAGTTAATACAATCATCTCTCCTTCTACTAAAGCACTTTTAGGAGCATTTGTAAATGCCCAGTTTGGACTTTCTACATCAGTTATAAATAATTGTGATGGATAAGATTTTTTATTAAATCCAGATAAATAACCACCTGCATCACTAATAGCTTTAAATGAACCATCAGTTGTTTCTTCTGTAGTTACTTTAGTTGTATCACCAGTTGCATCTGGAGTTGTATCTGTAGTTGTATCTGTAGTTGTATCTGTAGTTGCATCTGTAGTTGCATCTGGAGTTATTTGGGCTGTTTCTATTTCTTTTTGAATAAATTCACCATCACCTCTTTCAGGTGATAATAATACTTTAGCAGTATTTGATGAAATATTGTTCTCTTTATTTAAAGAATCCTCCATACTAAAATTACTGCCATCATTACTAATAAATTTATTATATTCATTTACATATAATTGTTGAAAATTTAAACCATTTTTATCTTTTTCTAAATGCCAATCTGGTGAACCTGTTCTATCAAACATAAAAGCATTATATTTATTAAAAAATACACTCCAATTAGTATCACTATTTAGATGCCCTTGAGTTGTAGCAATATCTAAAAACTCATTATTCCAACCTTGATTAGATAATTGGTCTCTTTTTTCTAATATAAATTTTTCTTGTTCTGCAATTTTATCTTTTGATTTATTAGAATTTTTAAGTTCTTCTATTTCTAAATTTGCTAGTTTAGTTTGTAAAATTTTATCTTTTTGTAATTGTGCTTGAAATGCTCTTTCATCTGCAAGTCTTTGAGCTTCTGTTTTTTCTTTGGCTTTTTGAGCCATAATGTCTGTACTGCCTTGTAAGTATCCTATTCCTACATTTTTTAGTGCTCTCATTATACTCATTATTCAGTCTCCTTATTCATTAAGCCAGAAGGCTCATTACTTTCTAATTCTGCTTTTATTTCTTCTGCAAATTTTTCTGCGTCTGTTTGTTTAGGAGTTGCACTAGCTTTGCCTTTTTCTTTTGATGCTTTAAATTTAGCAAAGTCCATATGAAATTTATTATTACTTTGGTCACCCATAAATAATTTAAGATTTTTAATTTTAAGTTTCATACCAATTGCCATTATCTGTTTAAATACAACTTCAGATAAAAGTATTGCTACATCAACTGTCCATTTACCTTCTACAAAACCACCAAATAAAATCATACGAGCAAGAGCTTCTACTGGTATACCTTCTTTTAACATAGTAATAACTTGGCCTGCTAATTTTTCATCATGCAGTCTATCCCATACATATTCAGATGCTTCTTTTACATCAGTATATTGAGGGCTATGTTCCCAAGGATAATTACCGGGGGTGTTTGTTAAAGATTGACCGGGTATCGGTGCATCAAATCTATCAGTAAATTGCTCTTTCATTTTGTGTCCTTATATTTTTGAAATGACAATGTCATCCTTTACATAATTAGTTAATCGTTTTTCCCACTCTAACAGATTATCATCAAAGTCTGCACTATCATATAAATCTACAAAAGCTGTTTCATCATCTGCATTTCCTGCAGGGGATGATGCAAAAACTCTTGCAGGAGAAAAACTTGGAGGTGTTACTTGTGCAACATTAGGCCCAGATGAATCTTCTCCAAATGCCGCAGATAATCCTTTTTCTAAAAATTTACCTGCTACTTTTGACATAATTGCTTTAAATATCATATATTCTCCTTTATGAACTAAACACGCCTGCCGCAAACTTACCTAGTAATTGAAACAGACCATCAGTAGATGCTTGGTCTTGTAAATCAAAAGCAGTTTGTCTTTCTAGTGCCGCTACAGCCATTGCGTGTAATCTTTGTAAATTATTTTGTGATGCTTCATTTGTCCATGAAGCTTCGTCTCTCCATTGTTGCCATAGTGATGACATTGCAAAGTTAGACATATTTAATAAATTTTGTGCATTAGTTTGATTAGCCGCATTTGTTGCCGCCGTATTTGCTGTATTTATATTTCTACGCCACTGTGCATTTGATTGGTCAATGACCTGTTGATTTTGTACATTAAATCTTTGTCTTTGGTCTTCTAATTGAGAATTAAATTGATTTATAGCCGCTTCTGTTTGTGCGTTTTGTTGTGCAACTGCAGTAGCATTATTAGCATTTTGTGCTTCTACTTTATTAGATTCTGATACAGAAAATTGATTCATAGCATCAGCACGTTGTGCATTAGAAGTAGAAACCGTAGTAGATAAATTTTTATAGAATTGGTCTACTTGATTTTGACTTGTAGCATTAAACTGTGATGCCGCATTAGATGCCGCTTGGTCACTAAATAATTGTGCCTGTCTTGCTTGTAAATTTTGTAAGTTAGCTTGTTGATTATTAGTAAGATTAGCCATATCCATTTGTAGATATGATTGTGCATTTTGAACTGCCGCTTGCTGTCTATTATTAAGATTTTGAAAAATCATTTCTTTGTATGTTTGAGCATCAGCCGCCGCAATAGGTGTAGCTGATTGTAATACACCTTGTGCTAAAGCTTCTGCATACATACTAGATGCACCAAGTCCTCTTTTAGCCATATTAGCTTCAACAAGTTTTTGTGCACCTAAAGCCCATGCAGGTAATTGTTTTCCTTGAGCTACAGCATCTGTAACTTGTTGTTGTAATGTTCCTAATTGTCCTGCTACAGTTGCATCAGAACTAATCTGACCTTGTTGTGCTGTCATAGGTTGAGTAACTGTACCTTGTGCCGCAGTCATTGTAGGTGCTGTACCTACAGTTGTAGCCATATAATTAGCCGCAGTTTGTTGTGCAGGAGTAGTTATAGTTTGTGTTGCCGCAGGTGTAGTAGCAGTTGCACCATAAGCTGTTGCAGTAGGGGAAGTTGCAGTTGGAGTTGTTGTAGATAAACCTTGAGTTGCTAATAATTCATTTTGATTTACATTTTGAACTTGAGGTGTTATTGATGTACCTTTTGCTAATTTAGGGTCAACTGCTTGTTTTTTAATTAAATTTAATGCATCTTCTGATGTTCCAGATTGTGGTTGAGGCACTACACCTGTAGGCAATTGTACTTGTGGTACTACTGCGGGTGGTGCTGTATGTCCTGCTTGATGTGGCATAATTATTTCCCCTGTCTATTATATTTTTTAAAGTTTAATTTTTTAGATTTATTTTTAGGTCTACTCCTTGATGAGTGTCCTATTGAAGTTTTTTTCTTTACTGGTGTAAAGTATAAATTATTTATGGTTTTGTTGGCCATGTTACGTTAGCTACTTTTTCTACTGTATCTAACCCAGTAGGTAAATCTCTTAAATCTTTTCTATATTTAGTTTGGTCTGCTGTCATTGTATTATCAGAAGCACCCCACCAATCTGTTTCTGCTAATAATGAATTTCTTCTTTGACGAAGACTTGCTAAGTCTCTATTTAACTGGCCATCAGCCCATGCTTTTTCTTCAGCGTCACGAGCAGTTTCTTCCTCTGCTGTAAATTGTACTTTTACTCCGTTTATATTATGAAATCTTGGCATCGTTTCTCCTTATTAATTTATTCCATACATTTTTATTGTTCCTGCATCTATATCTCCACTAGCCATTTTAAATTGTATAGCATCAATATCAGATGTTGTATTAAAATATCCTGCTGTAAAATAATTAGTTGCTTGTGGTGGGCTTTGAAAATTCATACCACTAAATTGACTTATATAATGTTTTACAAAAGTTGTACTACTTGGATTATATAAACGTAGATACCCATTAGCAGAAGCGTCATTTGCATTACCAAGTCCTTCATTAATACAAGCAAATCCAGTTCCTTGTACGACATTATTATCAACAAAACCTAAAAAAGTAAAACTGTCATCTTCTTTATGCCCTGCTCTATGATTAGTGTTTGTTAGTGTAAGACCATAATTACTACCGGCGTCTGTGCTAACTTGAAATGTTAAATGTTTATCGTTTGTTTCACAATGAATATTAATAAATTCAAATAAATATTCTGTATAAGTAGAATCTATACCACTTGTAAAAGATAGAGTCGCAGAACTAGATGCTGTTGTTTCTGCTAACAAAACTTGTGAACCTCCATTACTTAAAGGTATGTTATATCGAATATTTTTATATGTTGCCATTATGCTATTCCATACATTTTAAAAGTTCCTGCATCTATATTTCCACTAGAAAATTTAAATTGAATTTCATCTATTGCTCCTGTTACATTAAAGTATCCTGCAATAAAATTATTATTAGTATAATCATCTTTTTGATACATATTATTTACAGACATAAAATTAGTTTGAAATGTTGTATTGGATGGATTAAATACCCATAATTCACCAGACATTGATTCATCATTGCCATTACCTACACCATTATCACATAATTTTTGAAATGAAGTTCCGTTTGTTTGGTCTGCGGCAGGATTATAAAGAAAATTTGAATCAGAATTTCCTTCATCTTCTTGTGCTCTAAATACAGCACTCTGTATTGATTCATTAAAACCACTTTCACCAGATGCATTGCCTTGAAAACCAAATGTAACATTATCTGTTGCAGGATGTACGTCTATATATGTAAATATATATGTTTTGTAAGTATTATCCATAACAACATCGCTAGAACCATCTTGAAAACTAATAGTACCACTTGAACTAGCAGTTAATGTTTTAATTAAAGTCATAGCACCTGCTCCTACTTGTGCTGATGTGGTAGCCGCAGGAGGTGTAAAGTTGTGTGCTATTGCTGAATAAGTTGCCATTATATTACTCCAAACATTTGTATTGTTCCACCCTGTATTTCATTACTACTAAATTTAAATCGTACTCTTGTAATTGCTGTTGTTGTGTTTATGTATCCTTGTCTAAAAGGTTGATAAGCACCTTCACTATGCATATTTGCAATTGAACACGCCATAAAATGTTTAGCAAAAGTTGTGTTACTTGGGTCAAAAATTCTTAACCAACCAGATACAGCTTCATCATTTGCATTACCTACACTGTCTGCTAAATTTTGAAAAGATGTTCCTTGAGCTTGGTCTCCTCCAGTAGAATAAGAAGTACCATAAACATCATCTTCTCTATGATAACTAAAAAAAGAAGTAGATGTTATTGTTTGATTGTAATTTGTATTAGTTCCAGTATCTACTTGAAATTGAAAAGTTATATCATTATCTTCTGGATGAATATTATTATATATAAACAAATATTCTTTGTAAGTAGAATCTATACCACTTGTAAAATCCGCAGTAGCATCCGAACCATCAGATGTAAAAGTAGATAAAGGTATTAATGAACCTGCATTTCCACCATAATCTACATTATATTTTATTGCGTTATAAGTAGCCATTACTTATGGTCTAATAACCAACCTTGAGTAGAATCAACATATACTAATCTAAATGCGGCTCTTTCGGTTGAAACTGTTAAATCTGCAGAATCTCCTTGTATCTTGTGAGAATTTCTCCCTATTGTAATATTATTAGTGTCAGCAGTTCCTGCATAATCAACTATAGCTATTGTATCTCCAATAGAAGCACTAGAAGGTAATGTCATTGTAAAAGCTGATGACGTTGTATTAACAAAATATCCTCTTCCTGCTACCATTGTTGTAGCACCTGTTATGACTGATTGCCATGCTATACCCCCAAATCCGCTTGCAGTGCCACTGTTAGTTATTGTGCTACCGGATAAAATTTCAAAACTATTAGCAGTAAATCTAAAATCATCTGCACCTGCAATTTTGATATCTATCTGGTCATCAGTGTCTGCTGTTATGCTTGTGTCGCCATCAGCATCTAAAATTAATTCTGTGCCATTTAAGTCTGAATCTAATGGCCCACCTACTGCACCAGATATCTCCACGATGAAAATACTTGCACCACTTGCAGGGGCTGTACTAAAAGTTATTTGTGTACCCCCACTAGCTAAACTGTAATCTGTGCCGGGTTTTTGAAGTACCCCGTCATGTGATACTAAAAGCTGTGCAGGAGAACCAACTTGTGTGCCTAAACTAAAAGTAGTGTTAGAGCCATTATAAGTGTTTCCACTGGTATCGAGGACACTAAATGTGCCACTCTCTATTGATTTTCCTATGTATGCCATTTATCCTCCGTGTTTCGCATCCCATGCGTCTTGTAATTCTTTTAACTTTGCGTTTACTGCTGATTCTGTCGGTAATTCTGTTACAGTATTATCTACAATTTTACCACCAACTCCTATTTTTTCAGAAAGTTTTAAATTAGCATAAACTTTATTTTTACTATCTGTCCAAGTAAACCATTGATTGCTGTGCATTTGAATTAAAGCATCTTCTATATGGTCTGGTCTGCCATCATTTCTCATTCTATGTGTCTCCCAGTCTGACAAAGGTTACCCCTGTATTATTTACATTAGTACCGCCTAAAGTTGAGTTACTGTTGTTATTAACATTTGAGTTAAATGAAACTTTACAATTTGACGTGTTAGTCACATCAAAAACAGTTTGTGCTGTTGCAGTAGAATAAGTTGTATCACTTTCTGATTGAGTGATATGAGAATAAACTACACTAGCCTTTGCATAGGTACTATTATCGGTTGTTGTATTTATACTTGCTTCAAGCCATTTACTACTACCATTTAAAAACCAAGTAGGTATAAAGGTTATAAGCCAAAATCCAGTTGAAGGAAATGTGAAAACGCCAGATGACTGACTGATTGCACTTCCTAAACTTGCATACCCAGTCGTGTCATTAACTTCCCAGTTGGAAGCTATTGGCTCTGCATCCCCTGTAAATGTTGTTGTTAATCTCCATTGTGATGACGCAGTAATTCCATTTACAAAACCACTTGTTAATGCTGTACCTCCATTAGCCACAGGAGTTGCACCTGTTAACATATTTGCTACATCTATTTTACTTAGTGCCATGTTTTACTCCGTTGGTTGTGTCCATATTGTGTGTTTTAATTTTCCTTTTTCTTTTTCAAGAAGTTCATCGTATTTAGATTCTGTTGTGTAATTAGTTGGAATGTCTCTAAGGCTTTGCCTCCAAGTCTTAATGTAACTTGGCATTGTAACATCACTATTAGACATCCAATCAGTTGATTCTAACTTTTCTAATCTTATTTGTTTTATCTGTGCAAGTTTTCTATCAGCTTTTTTACTATTCCAAGCTGTTTGTATTGCATCCCACTCAGCTTCTTCTTCTGCTGTAAACTGAACGTTTCCATTTGGTGTTGCGTGATACCTAACCATAAATTATCTCCTATTTAAACCCATATATTCTAAATGTTCCTGCATCTATAGTTGCACCAGATTCAGCGATAAATCTTATTCCTGTTACAGCGGATGTGCTTTTTAAACCGCCTCCAACTTCTATCTGTCCTATGTCTTCATTTAAATCATATAGTATTTTTGCTGATACAAGTGTGTGATGACTGTCTAAAGGATTCCAAACATCAACATAACCATTAATATTTTTGTCATTAGTAAAATAAGCCGCACCATTATTTAATGATACTCTATTGCTATCATAATCACCTGTAGCAACATCTGCACTATTATTATTTCCATTACTTTTTCTTCCATATCTTGCAGAAAAATAATCAGAACTACCAGTTTGATAACCTCCAGATAATTTCATTTGCACACTTAAATAATCATCATTAGCACTCATCTCAACACTTTGTAAAAAAATTCTATAATAATGATATGTTGCACTAAAATACCCATCAAAATCAACTGAAGCAGAGCTACTAGATACAGCTGTAGTAGCTAATAAACTCCAATTAGCCATGTGAGTAAAATCAATTCTTTTTAAAGTTCCGGCGTCACTTATGAGTAGCTCATCTGTACTTGCGGGAACGGCCGCTAATTCTGTTGAACCTGTAATAGCTGTAGCATCAATATGCTCTTCGGAGATTGCATCATCTGCTATGCCACCTGTTGGTATTTGTGTTTTACTCATGTGTTACTCCTTTGGGTTGTCACTACGAACTTTATCACAGTGGTCTTTGTAAGTTGATGTGCCATTCTTTTGGTCTTTATAAATCATTTCAAATTGCTCTTGCCAAGATAAATATTCTGTTTTTCTTTTATCATCTATTTTTGCATTATTTTCTAAAGCTGTGGCTTGAGAAGACACTGCATTTAATTGTGAATCTGTAGGTTTAGCTTTTTCACTAGAAATATTCCATTCTTTAATATACGGCCCAGAGCCATCATCTTGAAGTTTTACTTCAGTACCAAATTTTGGTTTTCTTCCTAAATATATTTGTATTTTTTTTGATAATGTACTCATAATTATTCTATCCCTGCTAGTCTAAATCCTGTAAAATATCCATCTTGTTTAAAATTTACTGTTCCACTATTTACGTTAGCTTGTGCATATACTTGTATATAATCATTATCATCACATACTAATGCAAGAGAACTTGATAGCGTAACTCTATCTCCATTATTATTATCATCATCAAAGTTAGCCTGTGAAACCGCACTTCCATTTTTATATATAAACATTTGTGCTTCATTTATAACATTAGCTGAATTAGAGTCTATCTGCACAAAAGCACTTATAAAATACTTTCCCGCAATTGCAGGTGTAAATTTATAATTTGAAGCTGTATTTGTATATGTGCTATCACTATCAAAAAGTTCTGCATTAAAAGCCACTAAAGTTGCTGTATTATCTGATGCACCTGTTTGGTCAGAGCCAATATAAGCACAAAAAGCAGGAGTGTTTTGAATATGCTTTATATCTAATCTTTTTAATGTGCCGCCATCACTAATGACTATTTCATCAGTTGCCGCAGGCTGTGTCGCTAATGCGGTAGCACCTGTAATACTTGATACATCAAATCCACTTGGGTATAATGCTTTTTTTAATTCACCATCTGTAGCATCTTCAATTATAACATGGTCAGCAGATGAGTCAGCAGTTACTAAAGTTCTAGCAGAAATAGTATCATCTGGTATTCCTATTGTTCCTACACTCTTTGCTTGATGAACAACATAAATATTGTTTGTGCCGCTAGGAGGTGCACCAGTAAACGTTAATGTTGTTCCAGATAAAGTGTATGCTGAGTTAGGGTCTTGTCTTACGTTTCCAACAAATACTTCAATATCTAATGTTGAAGAAGGTGCTACATCTAAAGTAAATGCAGTTGTACTTCCATCACCATTAAACCTCTTGCCTGCAAGAGATTGAAAAGTATTTCTGGTATCTAAAGGTGTACCTATAAAAGCCATTTTACGTTATCTCCATTATTGACAAAGCAATGTCAGCCGAACCAGATGCTGTCAATGACAGTGTATCTGTTGTCTCCATTACTACCTTATTTCCCGAAAGCAACTCCAAAGTTCCGCCAACAGGAATTGGTGCATTAGTAACAAGTTCAACCGTTTGGTTGGCTTCGTTATTTGCACCTGCTCTGCTAGAAGTATCTGAAGCTAAACTAATCGTTGCAGTAATCTGCCCAGTTGTTGTATTACCTACCATAACACCAAGAACTACAGTTGTTGTAGAACCTGCTACTGTGTAGATAACATCAGCACTAGTCACATTTGCTTTTGTTACTACTTTAAAAGTATTAGCCATTTATTATCCTCCTATTATCCTAAATCAACCAAGGGCAATTGCAAGGGCCGTTGGGTCTTCACTTGAAAATCCTGCACTGGTTAAATATGTTTTTACATCTGACAGTGCTACTTGCACCATCGTTCCATTATCGTTTGTTACTAATCTATCTGCGTCTGCTAAAGTAGTAGATGTTGCAGATGTATTACCATCCATAATGTTTAATTCTGCGGCAGTTGCCGCTACATTTGTACCACCTATATCTAAGGTAGTTACAGATATTTCTCCTGCAACAGTTGCAATACCATCTGCTAAAGTAATTAAATCTGTGTCATCAGTATGACCAATTGTTGTTCCATTAACAATTACATTATCAACAGTAAGTGTGGTTAATGTTCCTAAAGAAGTAATATTGGATTGAGCCGCAGTAGTTACTGTAGCCGCCGTTCCAGATACATTACCAGTTACATCACCAGTTAAAGGCCCTGCAAAAGCATCTGCTGTTACAGTACCATCAAAGTATCCATCTTTAAATTCAACGCCACTACTACCAAGGTCTAAAATATTATCAGCACCCGGTGTTAAAGCACCATCTGTAAGTATTAATTGTTTTTCATTTCCTGCATAAAAATTAATTGTATCAGCAGTTTCAAAATCTATTTTTGTTTCATCATCTTCACCAATTTTAATATCAGTTGCAAGTAAAGATGTAATTGTTGTTTGTGCCGCACCAAGAGCAAAATCTAAAGTATTATCACCATCTTGGTAAGTTACAGTAATTCCTGTTTCTGTGTTAGAGCTTACCATGTTTCCAACTGTATCAGAAATTGTTTCTGCTAAAGTTGCACCATTTATAGTAATAGCATCTGCTTCTAATGTACCATCAACATCAACATCACCAGATATATCTAGTTCTGTTGCAATAATTTTATCATTAAATGTTGCCGCTCCTGCCGCACTCATATCAAGAGTTAAAGCGGTTATATCAGAACTTGAATCAGTTCCTTTAAATATAATGTCAGCATCACCTGCTTGAGCATCTATTGTAATATTACCAGAAGATGTAGCTATCGTTATAGCCGCATCACCAGTACCAATATCATCAGCCGCTATACTTGAACTTGTATAAGTATTAAGTGCACTAACAGCAACCTGTTTCATTGTGCCACCATCATTTAAAATAATTCTATCAGCATCTACAATAGTTACTGTTGAAGCACTATTATCACCATCTAATATATTTATTTCTGCCGCAGTTGAAGTAATTGTTGTTCCATCTATTGATAAAGCATCTGTTTCTAATGTACCATCAATATCAGCATTACCCGATATATCTAATGATGTTGCATCAACTTCGCCTGCTACTGTTAAAACACCACTTGTTAGTGTCATTAAATCAGTATCGTCAGTGTGTCCTATTGTTGTTCCATTAATTAAAACATCATCAATATCTAATGAGCCACCAGTAATTAATCCTGTTGTTGTAATTGTTGATGAACCAGTATCAATAGTGCCAAATCCAGAAGTTATTGAACCAGAATTTAAAGCTCCAGTTGTTACTGTATCTGAACTACCTGCTAGAACTTGGTATATAGAACCTATTCCAGTTCCATTTATAGTTATTGCATCTGCTTCAAGTGTACCATCAATATCTGCATCTCCAGATATATCTAAAGTAGCCGCATCTAATTCCCCAGATAAAGTAATATTAGTAGCACCTGTAATAGCACCATTAAGTGCAACAGCACCATTTATATCTATTGTAGTAGCCGCTATTTGTATTTCTGTATCAGCAACTAAATCTAATTGTCCATCAGCAGATGAATTAATATATATTGCTGTATCTCTAAACTGTAATTTTTCTGTACTAGCTACAAGAAGGTCATCTGAAAATTCAAAGTAATCTTCATCTTCCATCCATTTCATAACACCATCATTTGACTCACCATCAAATGTAATTGCTATATCTGTTCCTGCAGTGCCTGCACCAAATGTTAATGTGTTACCAAGTAGTTTAGTAATTGGGCCACCTTCAGCACTTGTACCATCATGAGTGTGTCCTGTACTAGAAGCCGCAAAAGCTAATAACTGGTCAAATTCATCATTAAAATGTGATGCCTCAATGACTGCACCATCAGTAATAGTACTTTGTCTTGTATAGGTCGCTCCCATTATCTTCTTCCTCCGTTAATGTATTCTAATTCAAATCCTCGTAAGGATAATGCTTGTTTTGTACTCTCATCTTCTAACTTAAATGCCACAACAAATCCAGACCCTTCCACAGATACTCGCTCCAATGGAAATCCAGATGAGCCATAAGCAGAAGTTCCGTAAAGACCGCTACCATAAAATGCCGCAACTTGTGCAGAAGAAAATGAGTAAGAGGAAGGTTGAGGAGTATTTGTGTCATCGTAATTATATCTTAATGTAAATGTTTGGTTAGTTGTATCCATAGCTTCATTAACTTTATAGTTAACTAAAGCTCGTTGCATATTTTTTCTTATACCGGGGTCACCAAGTGACATATCTGGTGAGCGGTAAAAACCTGTAATAGTAAATGTAGAACCTGCTCTTGTGAAAGAACCTCCCGATTCTTGTTTATACACATAGCCATCATATCCACCATGTATTATTGTTTCTGTATCACTTATAAAAAATGAATCTGTTGCAGATGGTTTTAAACCTCTTATGTCTGAATATTCAAATCCTAATGTTCCTGTTTCTGGATTTGCTTTTAACACAGCTATTATTCCTTTTGCCGCTCCTTCTGTTTGAGCAGTAGTAGGATAAAATAATCTGTATTGTGATTTACCTCTTATAACTGTTGATGTTATATTATTAGTTCCAATATCTGCAATTCTATCTTGTATTTGTTTTGATACTGTACCTAATTCTACGTCACCAATTCTTTCTGTACCTGCAATAGTTCTTAAACCATCTGGTGCTAAATAAATTAAGTCACCACCAAGCTCCTGTATACTTTTACCATCTACACAACCTATTCTACGAGTAACAGGTGTAACAGCAAAATCAGAACTTGATGAGCCAGTTATTTTAAATATTCTATCTTCCCCAAATACAAATAATTCTTCACGGAAAACTTTGAGTCCTACAATAGTTGTATCAACTTTTATTGTTCCTCCGCCCGTATCAAAATCATCTTCTGTAAATGGGCCAGAAAATATAACACTAGATATAGCATTTGACATACCTGCGTAGAACATATGATTTTTAAATGATGCTACAAACTTAGGTGCTGTTGGAGCAGTACCACCATCTGTTGCATTTATTATATCAACATTATATGATGTGTCAATAGAAAAAGCGTTAGTTGTGCCAGTTGCTATCATTATTTTTTCTGTTCCATTATAATTATAACGTTCAAAATCATAACGATATGTTGTACCTTTTCCTGTAGCTACAGAAGTCCATGAACCACTTGTTCCTGCATAAGAAACTGTACCACCTCTAGCCGCTAATACTACATCATTAAATATTGCTACCATATCTACAATTTCACTTGATGAAGATACTTGAGGTACAATATTTGAATTATATGCTGTTGTACCTAATATTTTTTTATAGCCACCTGCAATATCTGGTTCAAAATTTTGTAATTGTAAAGCTTCTCCCGGTCTCATTGAGAAGATATCTTTATTTAAAACTAATCCACCAAAACAACTTACAACTGTAGGTGTTAACTGTGAAGTATTTGGCACTACATTATTCCTCTACCATAATAACGAAGATTAACTCTTTCATCACGCATGTATTCTTGTTTTGATACTAAATCTTTTTGTAAACGTTTTAACCCATCTTCATATTCTTTATTTGCAATCATTGCATGTTCTGGGTCAGAACGTAAATTATATGCATAGTATCTAGCTTTTGTAACAATTAAATCTGCATATCTATCATCTAAATCTGGAGTATCTCCATGTGCTGATAATTCAGTATGTTCTTTCCAATATTCAATAACTATAGAATAATCGTTTCTATCTGGTACTGGACTTAATCCAAATTTACCACTTTGAGTTTTATAAATATATTTAGGTTCTCCTTGAGAAGTACTTAAATTAGCTTTATCTCTTTCTGAGTATTGTCTAATATAATCATCATAAGAAATGTATCTTAATTTTTTAGGGCCTGTATTTCTAGATATACGAATATAATCTACATCTAAATTAGTTGTTGTAACTGTATTATTTACTGTAATATAACTTGTTTGTGCTGTTGCTGTAAAAGTTGTATCTAAAACTGCACCATCACCAAAATCTTCTACAGTTAATGTTGTATTTAAATTTTGTGTTCCTTCTGCCGCAGTACCTACTTGTACTTTTAATGCTTGTCCTAAACTATTAGAATCATATACTTTTACTTGTAATCTGTATTCTGTGTTTTTACTTGTTGTAATAGCTTGATAAGCGGCATAATCATTTAATCTTAATCTACCATTACCACCACTATTGTAAGCGGCACTACCACTACCTGCTACTGTAGTCCAACTATTAATATTAGAAGTAAATTCTCCATTAGTAACTAACTCTTTTGGTTTTAAATAAACTGTATCCCAATCAATTTTACGCCATGGTAAATCACCACTTTGTGGAGAATCTGTTGTAGGTAATGTATATTCTCTTTGACCACTATTAGTATTATAATAAGTTTCTTTATGAAGACTTGGTAATTCTTCTAATTCATTATAAACATCATGTAAACTTCTATTAACAAAATTTTTAACAGATGTTTGTATTCCTCTACTAGATGAAAAATTAGCGGAAGTTAATTCTACTTCATTTAAATCATTTAGTACTCTGTTTGTTATTGTTAAATACGTTGCCATTATGCTCCTATTTTATTTAATCCTAATCCTGCAATTGGAAAACCTTCAAATTCTACACAATATGAATCCATTATTAATGCTGATTTATATTCTGTAGATTTATTATTATATGTTTCGTGTAATTCATATCTTGCTACTTGGCACTCTTCTTCACTTGCATATATAAATCCATTATATTTAACAGAAGGGGCATTTGGCATAGATATTAATACTAGCATAAACCATATCTTAATCATTCTTTTTGTCTTTTTTGTTTTCTAATAAACTTAGTATTGCATCTAATTTATTTTCTAAATTACCTACTCTTTTTTCTATTTCAGTATTATCAGTTTGAGTAGGATACATTGGAGTAATTTTTTGTCCACTAACACCTTTTTGTGCTTTTCTTAAATCAATAATTGCCATAAATCCTTTGTATATTTGTCACTTAAAATAAGGGGGCCGAAGCCCCCAAATTATATTAATTAACCGTCGTGTTGAGCGTCAGTGTTTCTATCAGTTTCATCTACACCACTTACATCACACAATAAAGCAAAAACACGGATTTTACCCGCACTTGATGCCGCACTTAATACTAATACGTCAAGCGTATCAGCAGAAGCAATTATTGGTCTTGCAGTAGCTGTTAAAGCAGAATAACCTGTAGCATTTGTGTCACCATCAACACATACATCAACGTCTCCACCAGTGATACCTAAATCCATAGTTACAGAACTTGATAGTGCAGTTAGCACCTCAATTCCTGCATGTAGGATTAAAGTTTCTGCCGGTATATCTAATACTTGTAGTACGTCATTTTGTGCCGCACCTGCATCAGAATTAATTGCTGAAACGTCAATTACATTTTCTACTAGATAAGGTGTTCTTACACCTGCACTAAATCTTCCCGGTCTTGCACCTGCATTACTCGGGCCTGTTACGTCATATGTAGCCATATTATGTGTTCTCCCTAATCAATTAAAAGGTGTCTAGCTTGAAGTGCTTCCGAACGAAGTACTTTTCTGCCGAAGACGTGAAGACCTCTAACAATATCAGAAAATGAATCTGGGTCTCTAATTACTTCTGTTTTTGCAATAGCATTAGCAGTAGCAGTTGAAGACATGTGTCCAAATAACACTTTATAATAGTTAGAAGTTGTAGAAGCGGCAAAATTATTAGTCATGTATAGTTTAAAACCATTTACTTGACCATTAATAACTGAACCATTTCTTAGAGGTGATGTTCCATCACCAGTAACAGAAGCATCCATTAATTTAGATGATGCATTTCCAAGTTGTTCATAGAACTCTGGAGATGCTAAAAACCATCTATTATCAGTTGGGATGTCTGCTCCATGTAAATTTTTTGCCGCAGTAGCAAGGATGTCCATTGGGTCAACTTCAGAAGTTCCGAAACCCACATCCGCACCAGAGCCATCACTACCAGTAGTAGTTCCTGCACCAGATACCATTGCCGCAATTACATTCGCATCGTATGAATCTTTTAGAGCATATGCTCCAGAAGAAGTAGCCAAAGCCTCCCAGTTCACGTGAGCTTGTCTTTCTTCGATATCGTCAACTTTAAATGCAAACGCATTAGCTTGGTCTACAACCATTTGAATTTGGTCATCTGCCAAATTCTGAGGAGCAATTTGAGCACCTCTGTTGTAAGAACTAACTGTAATGGTTGGCTCTTTAATAATGTTAACAGTATCTCCGTAAGCTTCAATCTCACCTGCGTAATCAGTATTAGTAATATCTTCTACTACTGACGCAGTTCTAAAGAACTTCTGGACTTTTTGGCTGTAAATAGCCGGTAACCAATTACCCGAAGGTAAGTTGTTATAACCGCCTGCTTTTCCTATAGCCATAATTTTGTCCTCCTATAGACATAAAGATTAAGCATTAACAATTCTTCCCTCAACTCTAGCTAAGTCAATATCTTTTTCATGTTTTGCAAATTCAGCCGGTTTCATTTTAGCTATATCGCTAACTTTCCACGTTTTTTTATTTGCAGTATTAATGTCACGTTTGCTAGTTGAAGTTACTGATTTAGATGCTTCTAATGAGTCATTAGCTTTTTTCTTTTTATACCCTGTATCAACTTTATATAAGTCAATAGCTCGAGCCGCTAATTTTGCATTAGATGTATTTTCATACAACCAACCTTGAATAGTAGAGTCTTGTTCACTAACCCATTGATGAAATTTGTCATCTGCTCTTATCTCATGATAATCGGGATGAAATTTTGCTAATTCCACTTCGGCCTTATCTCTTTGGACAACCGCTTGTTGGCTTTCCAGTTCTTTGAGCTCAGTTTGGATTTTTTTAGCTTTTTCATCTGCCTTAGTATGTGCTATAGTTTCTATAACATCATAGACATCTGGGTATTTATTTCTCCAAGCTTCTATTTCTTCTTTTGTTTTTGGCAGTACTTGTTCAGCACTTTCTTCTAACTGACGTTTAAGTTTTGAGACATCGTCTTTATGCTTGTTGACAGTTGAATCGTAATGTCGTTTAAGGTCGTCATAACGCTTCTTAAACACTTTCTCTTCAGCATTAACAGGGCGTTCTTCATCTGGAGTGGCTTCTTCTTCTGAAGAAGTGTCCTCTGAAACGGTAGCTGTGTCGTCTGTTGCCTTACGTTTGTAAGGGCTAGGCTCGAGAAGAGCCTGTGTTTGAGTATCTTCTACTTGAGTTTCCTCTTGTTTAATTTCCTCGTTTTTATTTTCTTCCATTTTATTCTCCTTTTTTGGGGCTGTTGGAAACAGGTGGCCTAGAGTCGCATTGGGGCTATGACTAAGCTGTCATAGGTGGCCTATCCATTGTTGGTGCTCCTAGTCCTTCTGGTGAAGGAGGCGGAGCTTCTGCCATTGCCTGTTGTGGCATTGGCTCTGTAGCAGGAGGTTGAGCATTTGCTGTCATATCCTGTACAAACTGTTTCATAGATTCTTCTGGCGTTCCGCCTTGATATCTATTCATAATTACTGATACCGGTATTACTACTACCGGTTCTTGTGGGCCTCTATCGGCTACTGGGCCTATATCTACACCTTTTGCTGAAAGAGCTTTTTTAACATCTTCTGTAAGATGCATATCAAGTACAGCATCATCTACTGCACCCATTTGTGGTTGTGCACCCATAGGTGCTTCTCCCATAGGAGGTTGGCCTCCCATTGGAGCGTCTGGATTATTCATCATTCCATTTGCCATATTTTTCTCCTATTATCTATTTGTTAAATTTGGGCCACTTGGATAAGTTACTGATACTGGGGCACCTACAGGGCCAACACTTTGACCTGTTGATGGTGAACTACTACTAGAACTATAAGTAGATGTTCCCCCTGCATCTCCCGGATTAGGGCCTTGTACTATATTACTACCACCACCAGTATCATCTCCACTAGTGTCTTTATCTTTATCATCACCTTTTGGAATCATATCATCTAATTCATTTTTTAATTTTTCTCTTTCTTCAGCTTCTTTAATAAGTTTTTGCATGTCTCTTTCTTTTTTTATTTTTTCTTTGTCTGCTTTTATTTGTGCTATATCTGCATCAAATTTAGCTTTTCTTTCTTTTTCTTTATTTAATCTATCTTGTAAAATGTTATCACTATAACTTCCAGTAAATGCTGTATCAGGATTATAATTACTAATAGTATTATTTGCAACTGTTGCAAATGCTTCTAATTTTTTAGACATATAATCATCAAATTTTTGTACACTTTCTTTAGTGCCAAATATACTATCTCCAAATCCCGGAGCAATAACATCAGAGTAAGGTATACCATAATAGTCTGCTTCAAATTTTGCAATTGTTGGTATAACAACTTCATTATTAAATTGAGTTTGTCCTGCGGCAGTAGTTCCATAAATTTCAGCTTTAGTTAAAATAGGCCCACCTTCTCTATCTTGTGTTAAGTAATCAATAACTTTATTAAGAGAAGCCATTCCCTCTACTTGGGGTTGACCCATTCTACCTAGTAAAGAGTCTAATATTCCACCTTTTCTTTTAACTCTATTAAAATCTATTACTAATTCACCTTTATCATTTTTTTTAATAAAACCACGTTGTTTGTAATTTTCAACTAACTCACTTGAAGACATATTACTATACTCATCATCAGTAGCAATAAAATTATTATCTGTAGTAGTTCTATTTGTTCCTGCTATTCTTTGTGGAGTCGTATCTTGACCTCCACCACTTTGATTTGCATTAGCAAAAGGATTTTGATAATTAGGGTCTAGTACACATTGTTTTAATGTACTATCATAAATATATCCTGCCGGACATGGGTCTTCATCTGGCTCATCTGGTGTAGTACTTTCTGGTGGTACATAATCAAATTTAGGGTCTTGACTACTAAATGCTTCTGTATCCATAAAATCATTTGGTGTATTTTCAAATGACCAAGTACCAGTAGCGGCATCATAATTTAATCCTATATTATTTCCTTTGTAATACATATTTTATTTTTGTTTAAGTTGTTCCCTCAGTTTCAGTATTTCCTGCAGAGAAGCCACTCTCCCCTGCTTGCGGAATACTTCCTGTTCCGATGTTTCCACCACCAACGCCTGTAGGGTCGTTTGGATTCGCTCCTGTAGGAGTTGCTCCATCATTGGCCATTGAGGACTGTTGATTATTGCCTTCAGTTTTTGTGTTTCCATTTGCCATTCCTATTATTTTTGCAAAGATAGCCGCTTTCTCTGGGTCGTTTATTAATTTTTCTGGTTCTATATCAAGTGATTTTGCAATCTCAGATAATATAGTATGCCATCTAACAAACGGAGCCAAATTTTGATTTGATGCTACTTGTAAGAAAGTCATTAATCTTTGTGACCTTACTTCTTTTTGCATCAATGATGTTGTACCTCTTGCCTTAACATGTAAGTCACCTTTTATTTCTGGTGCATCTTCATTAAATTGCATATTCCATGCAAACAAAGTTTCACCTAAAGGTCTTAAAAGCATATCATCAATATTTTTAATAACTGTTTTTATACTAAGAGCCGCCGCTCCCATTAACATAGACATACCTGCCGCAGTTCTAGTTGTAGACTGTACGCCAGTTGTACCATGTGAATAAGATGGAATACCAGTTGATTCATCTGCTAACTGTCTAAATTTATCAAACATCATTAAATTTTCTGTTGATGTATTTGGAAATTTAACACCATGTATAGCTTGACCCGGCATACCACTTTGTCTTCTAAATATTTTACCCGGAAAGACTTTCATATCTTGACCCGGTACTAACATTGTTTCATCAATGTCAAATACTAAATTACCTGCTAATGCTAAATTATCAATAGCCATTCTTGCATGACCATTCATAATTGTTTGTGCATCATCCATATTTTCTGGAATACCAACTCCAAAGAATTGGTAAGGATTAATTTCATATGGACAAACTAAATAAGGTAATCTTGTTGGTGTAAATGGATTTAGTACTAATCTAATAATACTACCATTACACACCCAACAATTGACTTGGACTTCATCCATATCATCCATGTCATTTTCTAAATCTAAACCTGCTTCCATTGCAAGTTGAGTATCCATTGTACCCCAAAATTCTAAAATTTCATATCTATTTTTATCAAATTCATCTGTTGATTCTCTATCTTGTAAAGATGATTCGTATCCTCTAGCTTCATAACTAGGCCCCATATCTAAAGAATTACGAATAGCCTCTTTTCTAAAAAAAGGTCTATTTATTAAATCTCTAAGTTGAGAACGAGTATAAACATGACGTTGAATTACATATTCTGCATCATCAATTGTTACTGCATCTGGGTCTGGATAAAAATCCCAACAAGATACAGATTCAATTCTAGGTACTAATTTTGTTTTTGGTTTATATTCGTTTTTACCTGTTTCTTCATTTTTAACCCAGTTATGACTTGATTGTTCATAAGTAAATGGGCCTTTAATAATACCTGTACCAAGTAAAGCCGCTTCAAATAAAGCATGTCTTAATACATTTACAGCACTAGATTCTTCTAATTGGTCATGAATCATTTTTTCCATATTACCAGAAGCTTCTTCTGCAGGACTTATTTGTGGTTCTTTTGCACTATTAGTTGCAGGGCCTTCTACAAAATCAGCACCTTCGTATTTACTTTTTAAACCATTTAGTATACTATTTATTGTAGCACCTTTTTCTAAATCATTACCATCTCCCGGAAATCCATAAGGACTTTCTGGTTCTGATTGTTTTTTAGGTTTTTCAGAAATATGAGCATACTCTGCTATATTTTCTGGAACAGGTGTAGGCTCTATTCCTACTGGAAATTTTCCACTAGAAAATAGAACTTCTATCAGTTGACCATAAGCCGCAAGAACTTTAGTCTTAGTTATTTTAACAAATACTTTTGATTTTTCTGATTCAGTAAATGCCATATCATTACCATAGACTCCTCTATAGTTTCGATATGCTCTTAACCAACGTTGCTCATCAAACTGACGAGCATTTTCTGCATCAATAAATTTGCTTTTAATTAAACCGGCAAGACCCGAAACATCATATTCTTGTTTTGGACTGTCTTCCTTATCACCTAAAGCTAAGATATCTGCTGTATCTTTTTTAGCCATTAATTATTTTCCGTCTGCTACTTTTGATAACTCACCTTGTGAATACATTTTTAACATTCCTGCTTCTGGTTTTTCTTTTGCAGGTGCACCATCAGCTACAGAAGAAAGTTCTGCATGAGAATATTTTTTTAACATTCCTGCTTGTGGTTTTTCTTTTGCCATAAGTGTATCAGAAACTTCTGAAACTTCACCTTGTTTATACATTTTCATTTTCATAGTTTTCTCCTAATAATCTTTTTCGTTAGCCATCTTCATAAAAGATGCTTCAACTTTGTTTTCTTTTTTCTTTGGGAAATTATTTGGTCTAGTTTCATAGTTAGCTTGAATACTCATATCTAACTTTTCACCTACTGGTTTATCTTTTGGATAATCAGCACCAAGGTCACCCTGTTTGTATTTTGTTAATACTGGTTGTGGCATTTAGCCCTCCTTAATTTTTTCTTTTAAGAAATCCATTAGTTTTGGATTATCTACAAATATTGTTGTCAAGCCATTAGCTAACCCATTAACTAATTTCTCTTCATCTTTCTCTTCTAATTCCATATTCCATTGATATACAATTGCATGTAATAATTCATGGATTAAAGTATTAGCATGAGAAACTCCTTTTTCTTCTGCGGTGTAACCTATTACACCTTCTTTAGCAAAAAACTGTCCTTGTGCTTCATTAGCACTAGCAACAGTTTGTTTCCATTCTTCTAATTTATACTCTCTATAACCTATTTTTATTTTATCTGGTCTTTGCATTAATATCCAAATACTCTGTCTGCCGGTTTAAAATTTTCTTTTTCTGTGTATCTATTTGCATCATAACTTTTAGGATGAACACTTCTACTCATAACACCATATCTAAGTGCATCATAAGCATGGTCTTCTGCATGAGTGTCTACATCTTCTGGATTATTTTTATCCACTGGTAACATAGGCATTGTTCTAACAAGATTAGTACAATTAGAAAATATTTTTAATTTTGGTTGTCCTGTATCTTGGTCTTTAGTTAATAACTTATGTAATTCTAATTTACCTGCTACTCGACTTCTTGGTGACCTATCTGATGGTCTCCACTTACAACCTTCCCTAATCATTGTTTCTGCAATACTAGGGCCGGCATCCCCTCTTCGTGCCCAAGTTGAAGAGTCCAAGATTCCATATCTGACGTACTCGTTATGTTCTTTTTCCATGACTTGTCTTGCAAATACGTCTGCGGTAACTCTTTGGGTATAATGTTCTCGGTATACCCAGAAATTGTTATCATAGTCAACTGCAATCCAGAGAACACAAGCCGCAGATGAATAGCCCCAGTCACATGTTCTGAATCTGAGCCAATTGCGGGGAATGTCAAAAGGCTGAACAACATGGGTAGTAATATCAAATTCCGGAAAAGCCGAATTTTCAAATGCACTCCAATCTCCTTCTAAGAATTGTTTTCTTTGAACTTCTGGTAAAGATGATAACATAATCATGTAATCATCAGTTTGCATTAGATACGGATTATCCTGTAACTTAGCCGGTATAAATCTTCTTGTTATAGATTTTCTACCTGCAACAGTGTCAATATGCACGTCAAAAGATTTGTTTGGTTCACTAGGGTCTACAAACATTTCTTTAACCCATAACGAACCAACGTTACCCGGATTGCCTGTAGCTCTCATATACACAGGAATATCTGGGTCTACACTTCTTAACGAAGAACGCAAGAAATTGTAAATCTCTGGAGTAGGATACTGAGGTAACTCATCTATACCTATCCATGTATATGATTGACCTTGGTAACGAAGAACGTCTGTTAAATTTTCTGCGTAACCAAATTCAATTCTAGCACCAGATGGAAATCGCCATTCTTTTTCTTGCTCTCTCCATTTAGCACCGGGATATGCTTGACTATATAAACGTTGAGAATGATTAATCATATCTCTAAGTTCTGGCATAGAACGTCTAATCAATAATGCTCTATGATGTGCTTTATCACAATACCTTAGTGGGTCAATAAGCATGGCGTAGGATTTACCTCCACCTCTTGCTCCACCATAAAATACTTCTCTTTCTGATGCGGCTAGAAACTGTGTTTGTGGCCCATCATTAGGTTTAAATATTATATTTTGTTCTACATGGTCTTGAACATTTGGAGGAAGTTTATCTACTTCCTTATCTGTCATGACTGCAGAATTTTTTCCTTTTAGTGCATCATCTGTTTTAAGAATCTGTTCTTTTCTTTTTTTAGCATTGTGCAAATCATTAGTTGCTTTTTTAATTTTGTCATCTTGTCTTTTGATAACTCGTTTAGCGGCTTGCTTTGCTTTAGTTGCTACACTAAAATTTCTTTGTTCTTGTTTTACTCCTCGTTTTCTTCCGAGGTTTTGTTTTGGTTTAGGTGGTGGGATGTCCATCTTTTATCTATAATTTTTCTAAGTCCAGTATGAGTAATAGAACGACCTGTTTTTAAACTTAACCATCTTGCTACTTCACGATAAGAACAATTATTTAAATATTGTTTTGCTTCTTCTAGTGCATCCAGTTCTTCTTGGACTGGTTCAATATAATCTGTATCTTCTGCTAGTTTATATCCAAAAGGTATGACTCTAGCTTTTCTTTTAATTGATTCCATCTTTAGCAGGTAAAATAAATATACCATGAGCTACTTGTCCAGTTATATCTATCTTATCTTTTTTAACAAGTCCTACTCTATCTAGTATTTGTTTAGCCGCTTCCATTCTAATATTAACACCGGGAGTTTTGCCATCTTCATCTAATGCATCAACTAAACCTTTTACAGCTTTAGCTGAATTAAGTGCAAGAGAATATTCTGCTCTCTCTAGTATTTCTTCTTTTAATGCTTTAACAACTTTAGGATAAGAGTTTTGTGCATACCCTGCAATCTCTCCTGCTTTCTTTGGACTGCCTTCTGCTTCTCCAAATAGTGCAGTAAGAAAAGTTTGTTGTTGTTCTGTTAATTCTCTAGTTTCTTTTTTTGTTGGTAGCATTTTATCCAAAAGTTTTTACAAAAGCCGCCGCTAATCCATAAGGGTCATCAAGAGGATAACCTAAATGATTTAATTCAACTTTCTTTTTAGCTTTAATTTTTTTTACAGCCACTGGCTTTTTTGTTTTTTCTTTACTCTTTTTTCTTTTTTCCATTCTGGTGACTCCGGTATAATTTTTAACTCTTCTTTAATTTCTCTTTCTTGGTATCCTCGTTCTGCTGTAGATAAAAGTTGTTCTCTCATTTTATCTTCTTTACCACCTCTATCAGATAGTGTTGCAATATTAGGTGCAGTAATAGTTAATTCTACAAAAGGGTCTCTACAAGGATTTTTTCTTTTATGAATTGGTAAATCTTCTGTAAAGTATTCTTTTGTTTTTTTATTATAATATTGATATGTTGGCATTATGCGTTATTAGCCTCGTATGATTTATGTTCACAGTTGCAACATTCACATTGTCCACCACAACAAGAACCACCATTTGAGCAATGACAAGCATGCCCACATGTTTTACAAGTTCCACAATCAGTTGGTTTCATTATAATCTACTTGAAACTTTTTTAATAGTTTTTTTGTTTTTCATTTTTTTCTGCATTGCTAAATCTTTAGCATATCTTATATCTAAAGTTTTTGGATAACCTTTTGATTGTCCGGGAAATAATGCACCATCTTTTCTTGGTTTTGCAGATGATGGTTTAATTCTTTTACCATCTTTACTAACTATAGATGCACCGGCAGGGCCAATACTTCTTTTTGTTTTACTTTTCTTTTTTTTATCAGCCATTATTTTTCCTATTTTTTCTTATTATTTTGAGCAAACTTACGAGCCGCTTCTACAGAGCCAAAACCCCATTTTTTAAGTGCCAACGCCTTACGAGTTGGTCTTCCTTTTGCATCTTTCATTGGGCCTTTCATTCCTGCAAATCTTGCCGCAAAAGAAACTCTTCTAGGATTTTTACCTTTAGGTACAGGTGGTTTTAAATTAGCACCTTCTGTTCTTTTAAAGTGTGCACGACCTGCGGCTGTTAATCCTCCAGTTTTACTTTTATGTTTTTTTAACAATTTTCTTTTTAGGTTTTTTATGTGTTAGTTTTTTTGAATTCTTTGTATGTGTTGCACCACTATGTAAAGTGCCATCTTTCATTTTATGTGTTTTGCCTTTATATAATTTACCACTGGGTAGATAATGAGGTACGCCTTTCATGAGAAACTCCTATATGCTTTTGTTTTCTTTGCTATCTTCTTTGGTTGTTTAGCTACTTGCTTTCCTGCTTTCTTAGCTTTTCTTTTGGCTTTAGTAGTAGCCGCATATTCTGCAGAAGAAAGAGCTTTAATAGCTTTATCTGGTAAATATCTTTCACCAGTAACAGAACTTTTTTTACCACTTTTGGTTCTCCATTTCTGTTTACCCCAAGCTTTAAGACTTCTTTGACTTTTTGCTAGTGCCATTTTTCTTTTTCTTTTTCTTTAGTAATTTAAAATCACCTTTGTCAATCTTATTATTTTTATTTATATCTAATTTTTTTTGATTACCTTTTAGCATTACTTATATCCTCCACCTGCTTTTTTATATGCCTTTGCTAAAGCTTGTGCTTTTCTTGCAGACCATTTACCTGCCGCAGTACCATGACTAGCTTGAGCTTTAATTCTATTAAAAATTCTTTTACGTTTACTAGGTTGTGTATAGTTGCCTGCTTTATTAACTGTTGATTTAGCCATTATGAATACTTATATTTTTTAGCGGCAGACTTAGTTCTCGGGAAGGAACGATTTTTGCTTGCTGATTTGACTGTAAGATTGCTACGTTTATTATTCATAGCATTGCCATCTTTGTGGTGAACATCTTTGTTATCACCTGTTTTAACCAAGCCTGCCTTTTTTGCTACACGTCTAGCTTTATTACGCATAGCTCTCTTCTTTTTACGAAGAGAAGAATCATTACTGTTCTCTTGTTTGTAATTTCTTTTATAGTTCGGTGAACTAGGCATTATCCTCTGCCAGTATGCCCTTTAAATTTTTTATCACTAGATGCTCTCATTTCTTGTTGTGTCATTCCTGCACGACCTTTTGATTGTCTAGATAATGTAATTCCTCTAAAAGCAGGTTTTGCATTTTTCATACCTTTTCTAATTTTTGATATTAAGACACTTCTTTCAAAATCCTTTTTAGGCATTTTTTCTGCCGCACCTCTATCACCTACTTCTAATTTTAAATCAGAAATTAAACCTTTAATAGTAAATTCTTTTTCTTTTGTTAATTTACCTTTAAGAAGACTGCGTGTCGCTTTATTTACTCTTCTTGATATTGCTGTAATAGGATTAGAATCTAATATTGCGTCTAGAACTTTTTTAAGTCTTTCTTTTTTTCTATCTTCTACACTCATTACGCATACATAGATTTAGACTTCTTGGCTTTCTTAGCCCCTGCCATCTTCATCGTACCAGATTTAGCTTTAGCTGTACCGCCTTTGCCCATTTTTTTCTTCATACCCATCATTTTCTTTGCAGGTTTCTTTCCCATTTTTCCGTACATAGTAGTTTACTCCCTAAATTATATTTTTTATTAGTCTTTCCACAAATACATAGTCATTTTTCTGACTATATCTAAACTTATGAAACTTTTTAAAACTCTTTTGTAAGCTTTCTTTATGTTTTTGCTTATCTTCATTAGATTTTGCATTATAATACTCTTGACTTATTTTAATTATCTCTTCTTTTAAGCCGAGCAGGTGAGACATTCTTCTTCTTCTGTATTTTCCACATACTTTGGTGGATTTTTTAACCTATCATTCTCTGCTCTTAGAGCAATTCTATCATCATATGCCTTTTCAAGCTTCGAATACAAATAATCTTTATCTTTTTTTAATATTTCTACATCATTTTGCAGATGTTTTACTGTTTGTGTTAATTCTGTAATCATTTCATTTGTTGTCATTCTCTTCTCCGATAGGTATATTATGAATAGGGGTACCTCAAGAGAAGCTTTATTCTCCATTGGTAGCGTTAATTGTGGAACTCGTATTTGTATAGTGGTGAGTTCCCCTCCCACCAATGGAATTATGTATTAAATAAGGCGTATAGCCTTAAATTAGTTTTAAAGCGTGTGTGCTATGTTGCCAATTAAATAATACATGCTCCCTATTATAGTACTTTCCACATATCTGTCAAGTATTTTTTTAAATAATTATATATTTTTTTATTGACAAATTTAAAATAGACTGTATAATGAATTATCCCCCTAAAGGGAGCCTCTACGTCATATGTATACTTATATTAATTTACCCCTTAAGGTGTCCAAAATGTAGTTTACAGTTACTTTTGTATATTTTAGCATAACGAGGTGTATACATATGGGAGTACCCCCCATGCCCCCTGCATAGCCTGAGCAAGCTCAGACGTATTTAATTCAATATAGTCAACCTAAAGGTTGCCTTATTGTTTCGTAGTGTTCCACTACGTTCATAAATTACAACACAAAATAAAAATCAAAGTCTTTTCACGTGAAAAGTAGTTTCCCAAGTTATACAAAAGGTACAGCATAAAAATTCGTACACATACACACAAAATAAACCCAAGAAATAAACAAAGTACATTTATGTTAACTACATTTACAACCTTTACAAAATACATAGATATATTTACAAATCTTTACAGGTATATGATATGTCAACAGGAACAGAACAAGAACGAATTGTGGCAAGATTATGTCAAAAACTGCATAGTCTGTGCAATTATTTTTATTCATATTATTTAATTATTTTTATAATATTATGTTGACTTATCAAAACTTAGGTTTTAAGGTATATCTATAATTAATTCATAAGGAATTAATAACACTACTTAAAAGATTGGAGTTTTATATGAGTAGTAAAGAGAGTAAGAAAATAGAGGATACTTTTAACCTAGTTAAACCTAATAACAAGGAAACAGTTAAAACTATCCAAAACGACCTTAAAAACATTCAAGCGGGTGATTTGAAAGTTAATCAAGGCACAGCAAGTTTATCAGTTGGAATTATTAACAGTAATTCTATAAGTTCTGAAAGCTTGAAATTGATTAAGGGAATTGAAAGTAAATGGACACCAAGCCATATTAATAAACTTTCAAAAATGTTTGTTAGAGATGTTTTAGAAGATAATTTTAAGACATTCGATAGAGTTAAAAAACAAGCATTAAAAAGAAGTATGAAGATTGCTGTTGCAATTATCACTCAAAATAGTTTGGGTACATTCACAGACGATAAGAGTTATAATAGCAAAGGGGAAATAGCTATCAAATCAAATAAATTTACTAAGAAATTAAAAGATTTATTTGATTCATCTGGTGAGGGTGGAGTTAAAGCGTTAAGCGTTAAAAATGCAACAACCTATTCAAGCGAAGTTTTAGGAATGGTAGTTGTGGGCGGTAGCGAATTAAAAGGGGCTATTCAAAAAGTTATGAAATTAATAACATCTGAAAAGCATTACGATAATATGTTTGCAGATTTACCTGCAGATTGTAGGGCGGAATGGCTACCATTAAGAAATAAAATACAAAATATTTGTACTCATTTAAAACTTGATGAGCAAGAAAAAATATACGCTAATAAATAAACTTTAGTAAATATCAATTAATTAAGCCCCCTATTTTTAGGGGGTTTTTTTTGGTTTAAATTTTGCCACTACGTTCACCAAAAAAGAAAAAGAAAAAAAAAACAAAAACAAAAATCGCAGTATTTAGCCATTATTTGCCCAAACGATAGGAGTTATGCAATAGGGATTGGTTTGACATAAGCAACGAAATAGCTTACAGTATAAGTATAATTAACTGAAAGGATAAAATTATGGAACAGATTGGAAACTTAACGACCAATATAGTTTTAGAAATAGGCAAGAAACTTGTAGACGAAATAGGTAAGAAACTTGTAGACAAAGGTGTCTTGACTAATGAAGAAATGCAAGACATCTTGGCTAATGCACTTGATAATACACAAATGCAACAGCCCAAAAAAAGAGAGGAGGTTGTTATATGCAACTAGAATTATTTAACATACCTAAATATATTAGTATGTATGATTATAAAGATAAAAAGAAATATATACTTGGAGATTTAGAACAATCATTAGCTAGCATATCAGAATTACAATTTGATAAAGTTATGTCTTTAGATGAATCTATAAAAGCAACTATATATGAATGTAAAAAATTTATAAAAGCACAACAAGAGAGGTATAATGAAAATTAGACAATACATTGAAATGGAGGCTGTTATACATAAGCGAACTATACCAAGTGATTTATCTGAGTATATGTATGAAAAAAATGTAGATAAGCTACCAAAAGAATACAGATATTTTTCTAAATCTGCAGATAAGTATTTTAGTATATTTGATTTAGAACTACATCACTTTATCAGAGTATTTATAAATAAAAATGCTATTGATGAAGATGATGTTGTAGATAAAATAAAAAGAATACTTGCAGTAGCATGATATTTGAATTTTTAATAATGATGTTATGCTGTATAATTGGCATAATATTAATAGGTTATTTAATGAAATAAAAAGTTTCTATTTTCCTCCTTAAATAGAAGAAAAGCCCCAGATTTCCGCCGATTTTTGGGGCTTTTTTATTTGACACAACAATACAAAAATGGTATATTACATAATAATTCAAACAAAAGGAAAACATTATGATGTTATTTAATTATAAAAGTAAAAAAGAAATGCAAGAAAATATTGGTAATCATTTAGATTATACTGAAACAAGTATGTTTGGAGAAGAGTATAGGTCTAATGGTGTATTTTGTGGAAGTAATCGCCCACATATTACAGGCATACAAGGTAGAGAATTTTTTGCAGAAGTTGTCATGCGTGATGATAAGATTGCGAGTGTAAAATGAGTAAAACAGGTACATGGTTTTTAGAAATGCAAGAAGATGCATATAATATGACAAGAAAAGAGTTTATAAAAAAACATGGAGAAAGTTGTGTTGATGTATGGGATAGTATTCATAATGGTATAAATCATAATAACCATGATGAACCCTTTTGACATAAGCCTACAAAAATAGTATATTACACACAATTAACACATTATTAACACAGGAGATTACCATGACAAGTTTGTCTATGAAAGATTACAATGAAGATATTGACTACCGAGTAGAAAAAGTAAAAGCTATGAGAAATATAGCTAAAGAAATTACCCTTACAGAATTTATAGAACAATATCCTAGACATGATTATGTAGCTTTAGGTAGTTTGTGGTATAGTGTTAATGATGATACTATAACATATGAAGATTATAAATTTGAGGGTACTGACTAATTACTGTATATATAGATTACTTATAGACGTAGGGGCTTCCTAATGGGGCTTTTACATTATATACTATATACAGGATTTGTCAATGGACTTTATTATTATTTTAGCTATAATATTATTTGTAATATTATTATTAGCGTTAGGAGATTAAATGATTACAACAGTTGTAGATGCTAAAAAGATTATGGTTAGTTTGGGTAGAGCAGGTAAAATGCCATGCCCTACCTACAACACACCTGCCTCGTTATGTGTAACAGGTAGTAAACTCAGAAAAACAAAAGGCACTACTTGTCATGGCTGTTATGCTATGAAAGGTAATTACTTATTCCCAAGTGTAAAAGAGGGATTAACAAAAAGATTTCATGCGTTCCTCCACCCTCGATTTGTTGAGGCTATGACGTTTATGATAAAAAGGTACTCAGCTAAGTCTGGGTACTTTCGTTGGTTTGATAGTGGGGATTTGAAAGATATGGCTATGTTGGAAAAGATTGTTTTAATATGCCAACAAACACCAGAAATTAAGCATTGGCTACCTACAAGAGAGGTCAAGGTAGTATCAGACTATCTCAAGATATACAAACAGTTTCCAGACAATTTGACTGTTCGTGTATCTAGTCCTATGATTGATGGTAAGCCATTGAACTTTGATTACACATCAACAGTACATCATAAAGAAAAAGCTATGGGGCATGATTGTCCTGCACGATTTCAAGACAATGAGTGTCGTGATTGTCGTGCCTGTTGGAGTAAGGAGGTAAAGAATGTTAGTTATCACAAACACTAGAAAGGAAAACAAATGAGCGATTTAGAATATGAAAGATATGCTGAACAACAAAGAGAAAATTGTTTAGAAGAAATATTTGAAAACATTGCTACATATTATGATGGAGATACTATTGAAAGTATTGTTGATAATGTGTGGGATAAAGTTGTATTACCTTTTGAAAGCTATACTAAATTTGTTGATAAAGATGATATAAAAGAATTAGTAACAGAATATGCTGATAGTTTGCGTTAGTTTGACATAAGCATACTATTAATATATTATATAAGAATATTAACCATTTACGAAAGGAAAACAAATGGCTAAAACAATGTTAAATCAAACTGTGAGCAGACCTATATTGTATGCGTATGCTCAAGAACAAATCGCTAAGACACCTAACAAGTGGGCAGGCGAAACAAAAAAAGCAATTGACGAATTTCTGGCTACGATACCAAAAATAAAAGAGATTGTTAAAGATAAGATTAGTAATCTTACACCTCAAGAAGATTTAGATGTCCTTGCTAAGTATGATATGACAGAGCAAGAATCTTGTTTCTGGTTTACTGATACTGAAACAGAAAATGCAAGACAAGATAAACAATCTATCTATGCAAATTTTTCTTGTCAAGGTTATGGTAGGCATTATTATCATGGCTCATCAAAGCGTGAAGTAGGTAATTTATCTACTGATGATTTGATTGCCTTGTATTATGAGGACATGGTTGCTAATGGTATTGATGTAGTCAAGTATAAATTTGTCTCAGATAATGATTGTGATTACAATGGTAAACGTATGCATACTTATCATAGCGGAATGAGAGATATACGAGATAAAATAGACGCATATCAACAAAAGTTCTTTGATGATAATGATTTGGCTATGTCTTTTACTGTACCCAGAAGTAGTAGCTCATGCCATCAACGAGCAAGAATTATTACATCAGAACAGTTGGCTGTCTTTGATGATTACTTGTCTAAACTTGAACGCATACGTTTAAAATGGCACAAGCACTATGAACAGATGAAAGAAAAGTTTAAGGCATATGCAGAACTCATTCGTTCTTCTAAAAACCTTGAGCAAGTCATTGAGGTATGGTCTGAGGCTGAAAATGTTAGGCATAAAATTACAGGCACAGGCACAGCTTTGGCTCTATCATCTGTATCAGAAAGTATCATAGAACAGGATATGGCAGAGCGTAAACTTGCTGAAACTGTTGCTGTCGTTATTTCGCCTAAAGAAAGTGTAGGTGCATAATGTGGAGTATAGATACTGACTCTAATGATAATCGTACCTACAATTATCTGCAAAAAGACCACCCAGAGTTTATTGAATTTACCATTGATGAAGTTGACCATGCAGGACATGATGCAGGAACAGCAGGTACTCATTGGTATTTATCAATAAAAAAAGATTTGGGTAATGCTAGGTCTAGAAGATATTATGGTGTAGGTATTCATGTTGGACAATGGTTTAACCTATTCAAACGAGAAATGGATAGAGCAAGGCAAGGACTTGAGCCTACAAGATACATGGCTGTAAGAGCAAGAGAACATTATTGGGTTGAGCCTACATTGTGCAATCCTGTTATTGATTCTTCTCAATATGTAGCAAGTCAAAAGGCTAATCAAAAAAGAATGGTGGCTTGACATAAAGCCACTATTTGTATATTATATAGTTTGTTTAACAAGAATAGAGAAATAGTTGTATAACGAATGGCTGATAAGTCGCTTCCCCTAAGTTGTTAAACAATGTATTGTTGTGGCTCAGATATGACTTGGACACAACAAAATATGGCTTGGGTAGTGCCATAATGTGCAATAAGCATAGTTAAAACTACCCAAATTTACGTTAGTGCCACAAATGCCTTAACAATTATTTGTGTACACATAAAGATACTTTTCTGTGGGCGTGGCACTAACGTAAGTTTAAATGAGTGGGCAAGGAGTTGCAGTTATTTTGCAGATAACTAATATACACACTCCCCACTCACTTAAATTTATGTTAGTACCAAACTTGTCGGCGATTGACTCGTAAGTGGTTGGCTTTTGTAAAGTGTTCTAGGTAGATTCGAGAAACCCTTTGGTACTAACGTAAGTTTAAGTTTCCGTAAGGAGAGGGGTTTACTGACGAGTAAACTGATTGTGAAGAAAAGATAATCCCGTCACACTCCTTACGAAAGTTTAAGTTTCAGTAAATGAGCGTCATAATTAGGTTTGAATCCTCGCATACAAACTGTCCATAGCTAGCATATGGTTATGAAATCGGAATTTGCTGATTTGACGAGTCAAGGGGGTTTCCTTTCTACCTCCTTGACTTTTTTTTATTTCTAATGTATAATCCCCACCTATGAATTTTTCCCAACAACTATCTTTAATTAAAACTCTCGTTCCAGAGGGAGAAGTGGACACAAGAATAGATTGTCCATTTTGTAATCACACCAATACATTAATCATTAGACGAATAGATTCTGATTTATTTTGGAATTGTTTTTCTGCGTCATGTTCAGCTAAAGGAAAACATGAAGGAGAAATGACAATGCAACAAGTATACGAAACCGTAGTAACAAAAGAAAAAGAAAAAGCAAAAGAAAAAGATTTTATATTACCAAAAAGTTTTGTCAGTGTTTTTTCTACCGATAAATGTACAGACTATTTAAAAAAGAATCATTGCATGGAATCTTACTTAAAAGGAAAAGCAACTTTAATGTATGATGTAAAACAACATCGTGCTGTATTTATAATAAAAGAAAAAGAAAAAGTAAAAGGAGCAATTGGTAGAGGATTAAATTCAGAAGTATATCCTAAATGGTTTATCTATGGAAGTAAAACATATCCTTTTATTTGTGGCAGTAGTGATACTGCTGTGCTTGTAGAAGATTGTGCCAGTGCTTGTGCAGTATCAGAAGTTTATACAGGTGTAGCTTTAATGGGTACAAGTTTGCCAGATAGTTATATACCTGTGTTAAAGAAAAAGTTTAAGAAAGTAATAGTTGCACTTGATAGAGATGCAACAACCAAAGCATTTGACATAAGCAATCAATTAAGATATTATATGGATACTGAAGTAAAGATACTTGAAGATGATTTGAAGTATTTTGATAAACCACAAATAGAAAGTTTATTACAATGAATATATTTTTTTTACACAAAGACCCTCAATGGGCGGCTAATGCTTTATGTGATAAGCATGTGCCAAAAATGTTATTAGAGTCAGCACAAATGTTATCTACTGCTGTACAAAAATATACAGATAGAATAGAAGAATTATATAAACCTGCATACCCCAATCATCCTATGACTAAATGGGTAGGATTTAATCGTGATTGTTTTCGTTGGGCATTAGAAAATGCTGTGTTCATTAGTCAAGAATATTGCAAACGATTTAAAAAATTACATAAGTCTTCTAGAATTATAAATAATATTTATGATAATAATTATATTGATGATATACCAGATGGTTTTTTTAAAGAGCCTCCTCAGTGTATGCCAGACCAATACAAGTTAAGAAGTGATTTATATGTAAAAGCATATAGAAAATATTATCAAGGTGAAAAAGAATATTTTGCAAAATGGGAACGTGGTGTATCTGCACCAGATTGGTGGAGAACTCAATGAGATATATGAGTGTAATGCCATATGATTATGTAGATAAATTATCTAATGAATACAGTACAAAATTTGATATACAAATTTTTAATTCAAAAAATAAAATGTTAAAACATTTACAAAAAAATATTTGTTGTGAAGAAACAAAAAAACCTTTTAATTTCAAAACACTAAAAGAATATGAGGCTTTAGGTTTTATGTTTAGGAAAGAAAATAATGTATAAATTATTGATATTATTAATTTTTTTATTACAGGGTTGTACATACTTTGTTGCTAAAGAAACTATACATGTTATTGATGAGGCATTAGAAACTAGCCCTAACCCAGAAAAGAAAAAGAAAATATTAGAAAAACAAAAGATAAAGAAAAATAAAGCCAAAGAGTTTTATTGTAGTAAAGTAAAAGATGAGGAGAAATGTGGTAATGGTTAAAAAAATTTTTCAAAAACAATTTGTTGACTTACTTGTTGACTTCATGTATGTTAACTTAAAAGAAAAAGTAAAAACAAAAGCCAATATAAGAAAGAGTATACATACTTTTGAAGATATATGGTTAGACATGCTAAGAGAAAGTAAAAAAAATGTTAAAAGAAAAAGCTGAAGCAGTTCAAATGTGGAAGACTGGTTATAAAAAACCAAAACCAAAAGTTGATAAGAAAGAAAGAAATTGTATGATGTGTTATAAACCTTTTATAAGTGAGGGTAATTACAATCGTATTTGTTCTACATGTAAAGAAACAGATGATTGGCATTATGGTAATGATTATGGGATAATGAAATGATGTGGAAGTTAGTTGATTGTGGAACATATCCTTGGTTTGTTAGAGAAACAAAAAAATATTTTTATTGTGTTTATTCTTTAACAGGAGAAACAAAAAAATTAAAAGTAAAACGAACTGAAGTTCCTATGTATGGTATGAATTGTAAAAGTTATTTAGCATATTTAAGAACATGGCCTTTATCACTTGCACCTTGCAGACTTGACAAAAAGGTTGCAAAGTTTTATATAGACTTATGGAAAGATAAAAATAAAACAAATGTAATGAAAGAAATATTAAAACAACTGAAAGCGACTAAATGGAAAAGGAACTAATAAAGTTATTATTAAAAAAAGATTTTTATAATAAAAACAAAAATAAACTATCAAAAGAATTTTTTACAAATGGCACAGGTGCTTTGTATGAAACAATACAACGAGCACATGATGACTCTGATAAAGATTTAAGTATAAGTGAAGTATCATCTTTGCATATGGATGTATACAATCCTGCATCAACAAGAGCTAAAAAAGAAAACTTTTATTCTCTAGTAAATGAAATAAAAGAATTAGAATTACCAAGTGAAAAGATAGCAAACAATCTTTTACATTCATTATTTAAAAGACGTATTGCAAATAAGATTGCTGTTCTTGCAAGTGAAATATATAATGGTAAAGACGCAGACTTTTCTGAAATAAAAAAACAATTAGAAATACCTTTCGATGAGGATGTTGATGAATATGAATACGTCACAGGTAATATAAATAATTTAATAGAAAAATTAAAAGACAATACAAAATGGAAGTTTAACTTAGCACCATTAAAAGAAGCTGTGCATGGTGTTGGAGAGGGTAATCTTATTATTATATTTGCTAGACCAGAGGCAGGTAAGACAGCTTTCTGGGTAAATTTAGTCGCAGGAATTGACGGATTTGCCTCTCAAGGTGCTAAAGTGTGTGCTCTTATCAATGAAGAGCCTGCAATTAGGACACAAATGAGACTAATAAATGCTCATACAGGGCTTACAATGGATGAAATTAGGTCAGATGTAGAAGAAGCTAACACAAAATGGGCCGAAGTAAGACAAAATATTCACATACTTGATACTGTTGATTGGTCACTTGATGATGTAGATGAGTTTGTACAAAAAGAAAAACCAGATATATTAGTTATAGACCAATTAGATAAGGTAGGTGTAACAGGTACATTTGCACGAACAGATGAGAAACTTCGTGCTATTTACACAGGAGCAAGAGAGATTGCAAAAAGAAATGATTGTTGTGTCATTGCTATATCACAAGCATCTGCAGATGGGCAAGGTAAGTTTGATTTAACATTTGATATGATGGAAGGTAGTAAGACAGGTAAAGCCGCAGAGGCAGATGTTATCATAGGTGTAGGTCACCGAGATAAAATGGATACAGATGAAAGGGTAAGAAGTTTGGCTATAAGTAAAAATAAAATAACAGGTTGGCATGGTCTAAAGAATTGTATCATCATACCAGAATTATCGAGGTATGCAGAATGATTAGTACATTTGATGTAGAAACAAGTTTTCAAATAACAGAAGATAATAAATTAGACCCATCACCAAAGAACCCAGATAACTTTTTAGTATCGCTTGGTATCAATGATGAGTATGTATTTTTTAAACATAGAGATTTTAAAGGTATCCCAGATAGAAAAGTAATACAAGATATACTAGATAAAACTACATTACTTGTTGGTCATAATATTAAATTTGATTTACTATGGCTATGGGAGGCAGGTTTTAATTATACTGGTAGAGTTTATGATACTATGATTGGCGAATATGTTATGAACAAAGGTATCAAGAGAAGTTTAAAATTAAAAGACTGTTGTGCTTTTCGTGGTGTTATACAAAAATCTGATTTAACAGAACAGTATATAAAAGATAAAGTATCTTTTCAATACATACCAATTAATATTGTAGAAGAATATGGTAGACTAGATGTTAAAGCTACTAGGTCTTTATTTGATGCACAAATGGTACAATTAAAAAAACCACAACATGCACATTTAGTTAAGACATTACAAAACATGTGTCACTTTCTTGTTGTTCTAGCTAAGATGGAAAATCATGGTATCTATATTGATATGCAAGCATTAAATGAAGTTGAACAAGACTTTCAAGAAGAGTATGATAAGTTGCGTGTAGAGATAGATGAAATCATTTATTCTCGTATGGGAGATACAAAAATTAATCCTGCAAGTCCAGAACAATTATCATGGTTAGTATATGGTGTAAAAGTAAAAGATAAAAAAGATTGGGCAAGAGTATTTAATTTAGGTATTGACCCTACAACTAAAAGACAAAAGAGAAGACCTAAATTTACTAACACACAATTAAAACAAATATTTGCTAAGTATTTAGAACCTGTACAAAAAACAAAAGCCCATCAATGCACAACATGTAAAGGGCGTGGTGTAGTTCAGAAAATAAAAGTTAATGGAGAGCCATATAAAAATTTAAGTAAATGTGTTGATTGTAATGCACAAGGTTTTGTTTATGCTGACTTAAAAGATAAAGCAGGTTTTACTGCTTATCCAGATTCTGTTATGGATGTAGCAGAGGGTGGTTTTAAAACTGATAAAGGTACTTTAATAAAAATGTCAAGAAAAGGTGACCAATTTTTAAAAGTATTTGTTGAGAAGATTACAAGGTATAGTGCATTAGAAGTATACTTAAATACATTTGTTGATGGTATTAAAAAGCACACAACAGATAAAGGTTTTCTTTATCCTAGTTTTATGCAAACTGTAACAGCAACAGGTAGATTATCAAGTCGTAATCCTAACTTTCAAAATCAACCAAGAGGTAATACATTTCCTATTCGTAAGGTTATTAGTTCTAGGTTTGATGGTGGTAAAGTTATGGAAATAGATTTTGCACAATTAGAATTTCGTACTGCTGTATTCCTTGCACAAGATAAACAAGGCATGGAAGATATAAAAAATGGTGTAGATGTACATCAATACACAGCAGATATTATAGGTGTATCAAGACAAGAGGCAAAAGCACATACATTTAAACCTTTGTATGGTGGTATGTCTGGTACAGAAAATGAAAAGAAATATTATTCGGCTTTCTTAAAAAAGTATCCGGATATTAAAGCTTGGCATGAGAAACTACAGGATGAAGCAATACGGCGAAAAGTCGTAACACTACCTACAGGTAGACAATATGCTTTTCCTAAAGCAGAACGCATGCCATGGGGTGGTTCAAGTTTTTCTACACAGATAAAAAATTATCCTGTGCAGGGATTTGCTACTGCTGATATTGTTCCTTTAGCCTGTATAGGTATACAAGAATTGCTAGAGAAACACAAAACCAAGAGCCTACTTATTAATACAGTGCATGATTCAATAGTTGCTGATGTCTTTCCCGGTGAAGAACAGGTGGTCGCTTCCTGTCTAAACAATGGGTGTTTAGGTGTTATTCAACGAATGAAAGACATGTATAACATTGATTTTAATGTACCACTTGATGTGGAATTAAAGGTAGGCTCTAATTGGTTAGAAACTAAAATTTATGCTTGACAATCTTGTTAAAAATGCTACTATTATAATTAAATTAACCATTGGAGGTAAACTATGGTAAATGACTTACAAGCATTTGAATCCTTAAGTAAAGAGGAAATAATGCGAATGACAGGACAGGATGATGGTTCTATAATTAGTTCCGGAAACCTTTCTCGTCTAACAATAAACAGGGCGGCAGAAGATGATGATGGTAATCAACTATCTGCAGGTGTATATACAGTATACGACTCTGGTATAGAGGCTAAAGTTTATAGTATAAAAGATAAAGCTATACAATTTAGACCTTTTATTAATGCTTATCAATACATGCAGTATGACCCAGATAACAATAATTATCCATGTTCTTCTGTTGTATTTAAATCATGGAAAGAAGAACCTATTGATACTAATGGGGGAGTCCGATGTGGTAAAGTTATAGGCAAAGATAAAGAACAGCTTACACAAGCTGAAATAGATGCACAGCGTAATATTAAATGTTATCGTTTAGTATATGGTTTGTTATCTATGGAGGGCACAACAGCTACAGGAGATGCAACAACTATTGATGCTATGCCTGTATTGTTTCGTGTAACAGGGTCAAACTTTACACCAATAGGTGAAGCATTAAAAAGTCTCAAAGGTAGAGATAGCTTAATGCAAAATCACTTATTAAACTTAACAACGAAACGTAAAAAGGCAGGTAGTAATGTGTATTATGTGTCTAATGTTTCAGTAGATAATAAAGAAATTGATTTTACTAAAAAAGACTTAGAACATATGGATATGTTTAGTGCTTTGATAGAAGAAGAAAATTCTAGAATATCTGAAAAATATCAAAATGCTCATAAGAATAAGGAACGTGATGCGGCATCTGCAAAAGTAATAAATGAAATGGCAGATGACCCCGAAATGGTGTTAGCCTCATAGTGTCCACTATTCTTAACAGAGTGCAATTATTTTTAACGGAGGCCAATAAGGCCTCTGTTCCTATTTCTAGCACTATAGTAAATGAGTTCGGGGAGGCGTGTAAAGACGCATTTAAAAAACATTTTACGGAGGAAAGAGATACAGAATTTAAACCACGCATGAGTAGTATTGGTAGACCCTTATGCCAATTACAAATGGAAAAGAGTGGTGCAAAAACAGAAACCCCACCTTATAATAGTAAGATGAGGTTTTTATATGGTGATTTAATTGAAGCATTAGCTATAGCAATACTTAAATCTTCTGGTATTAAAATAGATGAGTTTCAAAAAAAGGTAACGCATACGTTTGGAGAAGACAAAATAAATGGTACATATGATGCAAAAATATTAGGCAAAGTATGGGATATAAAAAGTGCATCCCCTTATTCTTTTAAATATAAATTTTTAGCAGGATTTGATTCTCTTTTAAAAAATGATACTTTTGGTTATGTATCACAAGGATACTTGTATGCACAAGCAGATGAATCAGATTTTGGTGGGTGGATTGTTATTGATAAATCATCTGGAGAATGGGCTGTTGTAGAGACACCTATTAATGATGATGAACATTTTAAAATTGCTTTAGATAAAGCTAAGAAAAATTTAAAAGCGTTAAATGATAATGAACCTTTTCAACGACAATATGAGGAGATAGAAGAAAAATTTAATGGTAAGCCAACAGGTAATAAAGTTCTTGGTACAGAATGTGGATTTTGCCCATACAAAAAAGCATGTTGGGGAGAGGATATACAATATTTACCACAACAACAATCAAAAGCAATGAGTCCAAAACATTTTTGGTATACTAAAATAACTAATCCTAAAGAGGAATATGTCCACAGTTCGAAGTAGAAAAGCTAAAGGAAGACGATTGCAAAATTGGGTAAGAGATACATTGTTATCTATATTTAAAACATTAGATGATAATGATGTAAGTTGTGCTATTATGGGGGAAACAGGGGAGGACATTAAGTTGTCCAACCCTGCTAAAAAATTGATACCATATTCTTTTGAATGTAAAAATAAAGAAACATTTAAAGGTATATATGATATTATTTCTCAAGCACAAAGCAATGCTAAAGTAACGGATGTGCCAGTTGCTATAATTAAAATGAATAATCATCAGCCCCTAGCTATAGTTGACGCTACTCATTTTTTAAAATTAATTGGAAAAATAAAATGGAAAACGGACTAGACACAAAAAATGTGATTACTATTTCTGTATACCCGTCTGATGAGGGATTTGGATGCAGTGTAATAGAACCCAAGTATGCTCCTTTAACACAAGCATTTAGTATTGCCTTGACAATAGCTCATGGAATGGTTAAAATGGCATTAGAAAGACCAGATATTATATTTGATGAAGGAGTAGAATCATTGGCAAATCCTACATCTGCAGAAGAAGAAATTTTAGTTAGTATTAATGATATAATGAAGTTAAAAAAGGATAGGTTGCATTGATGGAAACACAGATAAAAGAAAATAAAAGTGATAATATTAAAAAATTAAAAGAAAGTGATTTCTCTGTAACTAAATTTAATAAAGACTTATCTTATGGCAAGAGACATGAAAAACTTGTTATGAAGTCTATGGAAAACTTTGAATTAAAAACAGATAGAATGGCACATAAAACAGGTAATGTGTATGTAGAGTTTCAATCTAGAGGTAGAGATAGTGGTATTCGTACTAGTAAATCTGATACATGGATATTTAAAATAGTAAGTAAAGGAGATAGACATTTATTTTCTATACATATTCCTTTGACAAGATTAAAAAAATTAGTTAGTACAGATTATAGAGTTGTGCCGGGAGGAGATAAATTAACATCAAGAGGGTATCTAGTACCTCTTACAGACTTAATAGGAGTATAAATGTCAGAAGATATAAATAAAATACAGGCTAATATGCATGCACCATTTGGGCCAATGCTTATGGAATTTAAAATGCCTCAACCTTATATAGATATGTTAAATACATATGGAGATAAAATATCTGCAAGTGATAAAAAATCTAAACAATTAGATTGGTCAGATAATCTTGTAGGTAATGTTAAACAAGAGCATAAAATAGAACCTCATATATGGCAAGAAAAAATAGGAGAGTATCCTAGTTTTTTTAATTGGATGGCAAGTTGTTTAAATATGTATATGAAAACTTATATGGGGCAGGCAGTATCAGATGAAGAAATTAAAAATGTTAAAGGGGATATTACTGGAGTAGATTTACACAATAGTTGGATTGTTAATTCTATTGCAGGAGATTTTAATCCTCCTCATATGCACGCAGGTTTAGTTTCTGCGGCAGGGTGGACAATGGTTCCAGAATCTGTAGAAAAAGATGAAGAAAAAGACCACGCAGGTTGGATAGAATGGTTGTTTGCAGACCCTCATCCTTTACTTAATCCTAAGTTTTCTTTTAAACCTGCTGTTGGTAAAGTAATGTTTTTTCCTAGTTGGTTGCAACATCAAGTTTACCCTTTTCGTGGTAAAGGTATTAGAAGAAGTATATCGTTTAATGTCACACCAAGATACTAATGAGTGTAGAATTTTGGCAATGGTGGATTTTAATTATGGTAACAATAAATACTTGCATAAATACTATTGTATTTTTTGTAGGTAGAAAATTTAAAAAGAATAAGAAATGAAAACAAAAGAATTTTTATCTGAGGCTATCAGATTATCTGGTACAGATAGACAAAAGGATTATGGTGATAAAATTGAAAATCATAATAATATAGCTAGGCTATGGTCAGCCTATCTAGATGTAAAAGTAGAAGCTCACGATGTAGCAATTATGATGGCATTATTAAAAATGGCTCGTACTAAACTAGGTGCAGTTAGTAAAGATACCTATATTGATATGTCTGCATATAGTTCTATAGCAGGTGAGATTAAATTTGGAGGAAAGTGATGACAAACTACATCATAACAGAAGAGCAATTGCAGGTAATAATGAAATATATGTTCACTAAACCATACAATGAAGTTGCTCAAGGTATTGCAGTATTAAGTAAATTGCCAAAATTAGACCCTAAAATAAATCCTAATTTTGTGCAAGATGATACAAAAAAAAATGACACCAAGAACTAAAGAGGCTATCCTATTTAGCACTGTGGTGTCAATAAATAATAATGGTAATTTAATTACAAGGCATGAGTCATTACCTACTAAAGAAGTTCTAAAAGAACTTGGTGATGACTACTATGCCCATTTAATATCTTCTATTGTGAATCATTGTAAAGCAGATTCACATCACTTTGATGACGCTCTACGCAATTTGTTGCGGAGTATTTGACATCAATCCTGTATTTTCTTTTTTAGGTTGTTCTATTACACCGCTAGGGGCTAGAGTGTTCATTGCCATAGCATTTTTCATTGGTGTAGGAACTTGAATTTCTTCGTCTATTTGTGGTGTTTGCTCTTGTGTTTGTGGTTTTTTTGCTGTTTGTGCCTGTTCTTGTTTTAAAGGTGTTGCAGGTACTTTAGGTGCTGTATCTTTCATTAATCCTTGTGTCATTGGTGTAGATTCTTTTGAAGGTGCACCCGCCATATTACCATATTCTTCCATTAATTGATTAAAATTAACATCACGCATAGCACTTAATAAATCACTTACAATCATAGGCCTAGAAACATTTCCTTCCATTGGAGTAGTAGGTTGTGTTCTAACATTCTCTGTCATCATTTGTGTTATTAGTTGGTCTGTTACTGGTAATGCCATTTAAAACTCCAAGTTATATTTTATACTTAAATCATTTGCCCAATCTATAGTTACTTGTCCAGAATTTCCCACATCAAAATCAAAACCTTGGTCTACATATGCTTTAACTATAGCATAAGATGCACCAACCGTATCATGCAAAGATTCTGGTATATTGTTCATAACAAAATCTTCTACATTAAATTGAAATACCTCATTTTGTAATGCTAATTTTGGTGCTGTAATGGTATCTTCATTTACCATTAAACTTGTTACTGGCTGTGATAAATCCATATTATATTGAAGATTGCCAAATATATTAGGCCCTTCATCTTTAGCTTTATTAGCCCCTGTAGTAACTCCAGTTTTAGGTCTATCATCTTTATCTGGGTCTGACCCCGGAATAGTTAATCTAAGTTCTTTTTTCTTTTCATCGGGTTTTGGTTTTGGTTTAGGAACAATAGGGTCAACATTATTATTATTGTTGTTATTATTTTGAAAAGTTTGCTGTATTTTTTTAGCTTTCTTTCCCTTTTTATCAGATGTAGTTGAGCCAGATAAATTACTTATACCTGCGGACATCATAGATTGTGCCGCTTGTTTATACGCACTAGTATCGGGTTTATTAGATTGGCCTAAACCTTGTACAGAACCATGATAACCTCCATGTGGCATTTATTATCCTCCTAATGGATTTTTACTTTGCAATTTTATTTCTTCTATCTGTGCATCTTGTACTTCATTTTCTTTAGATGTAATTGCAAGTTGTTTACTTAATTCTTCAAGGTCTTCTTCTAATTCCCAACCATATTCTTCTAACATTTTAAGTTGTTCAAGAATAGGTTTTAAATTAGCAGGCTCTGGTAACATAGCTATTTGTTCTCTTATTTTACCTATCTCTTTAAATACTAAAGTTAAATCTGTAGGTTTAATTTGTTCTTCTACTTTTGCAATTCTATCAATTAAATCTACTTTATATTCATTAGCATATAGTAAAGCACTATCTACTTTTGCATTTAATTCTTTATCTTTTTCTTTTAGTGGGCTTAAATTAACTGCAGGAGTAGATTCTAATGCATCAAGACGTGAGTTAAACTGGCCCCATGTGTAAAAGCCCCCACCAATTGCTCCAATTACTCCTAAGAGTGCCGCATAGGTACTAAGTTTATCCATTATTTTCATTGTTTCATTGCCTCCAATTCTAATTTAAGTTTATTAGTTTTATTTCTTGCTTCTTGTAGTTGTACTCTATGTACTTCTACTGGGTCGTTTTGGGAATACTTTGCAAGGGTAATATCCCCATAAATCTCTTTGTTGTAGACGCTTAAATCTACTTGGTTAAATAAATCTAAGTTTTGATTATTATATATATCTTTTGATTTATAAAACTGAGTCTTATTATAAGCGTCTAATGTATTACTCTTAAAAAATAAATCTTCTTTTGTTAAGTTTTGAGTTGTTTCTTTTGTTACTTTTGCTATTTGTTTTGCTATAGCTTTTAAATTCTTTTTTAATTTGCTCTCTACTTTTGCAACATCTGTAATAACCCCGTCTTTGGTGTCCACTTCTTTTCCGTCTTCCTGTTGTACACTGTCTTCTTCTCCACTATCTTCTGGCTGTACTTCGGATTCCTCAGTTCCTTCGCTACTGGGTTCATCTTCTTTTGATTCTTGTTGTGGCTCATCATTTGTGGGTTCATTTTTTGCTATCTCTGTTGACTCTTCTTCAACTGATTCTGACTCAGATGCAGTAGGTTCCTCCATTGTTTCTTTTTCATCTTCAATAACCTCTGGTACGCTTTCTTCGTTTGTTGCGATTTCTTCCATTGGTTCCTCAAACTCTTCAAAAGATTCCTCAGTAAGTTCGTCATTGAACTCCTCCTCAGTTATCTCTTCAAAAAACTCTTCGGCCGTAATGCCTTCGTCTTCAAGAAACTCCATGAACTCTTCTTCCATGCCTGTTTCTTCTAAAAAATCTGTAAAATCCTCCTCAAATTCTTCTGTAAATACTTCCTCCATCATCATTGGTGGAGGCTCCATTGTAAAATCATTTTCAAAAAATACCTCTTCAATCTCTGGTATTTCTTCAAAACCCTCCATATCAAACTCTTCCATTATTGGAGGTAACTCTTCTATATAGATTGTTTCTATATCTTCAAAGTAAATTTCATCAAATGTAAATTCATCTTCTATAATTATATACTCTTCTTCAAAGTATAAATCATCTGTATCCCAATTAAAATCTTCTGGTATATCTTCTATAATATCAACAATATCTTGGTCAATATCTTCAATAGATTCTTGAGTGTCATCATCAATAGGATTAAACTCAGTATTATTATAGGTCATGTTTAATGATGCACCTAATAAATTTGGCCCTTGTCTAGATTGATTAGAGTAATTACTATCTGTACCTTGCCAAGACCAATCTACTTTATTAGAACCTACACCTAGATAAATAATTCTATCATTGTACTGCCCACATGCTGTAGTTATTCCTGTTGTTGTTGTGCCGGGATAACCATTACAATTACCTTGAAATCCAGAAACATCAGTTCTTGTTTGTGTTGTAGTAGATAAAACATTGCCACTAGAATCTTTTAATACTATTGTTGTAGTATGAGAATCATTGGCACCACCTTTAGATTCACAATTACCTTCTGTGCTTTCACAGTTAGCAACATCAATATAACTATTTAATGTAATACCATTATCTAGCATAGATTGATTTATAGAATTATTAGTTAAATCTATATTATCTGCAGTAACTGTTGCTGTGCCTGTTACTTCAAAGTCACCACCTACACTATATTGATACCCACAATTAGATTGATTAGTACAAGTAATATCAAATCCATTTACAGTACTACCATTAGTAACATAACCAGAGCCAGAGCCAGAGTGTATTTGTTCTGTACTATTAGAACCCCAATCAACACCATCACCAGAATTAGGTAATAAATTACCTGTAGTTATAGTTTCACCAAAAGCTTTATTCCATGCAAATAAAAACCCACATGTAATTAGTATGGGTAATATGTACTTCATCCGCTATGTACGTTAATTATTCTCTTTTCTTCTGTTTCTAAATCAGTTTCAATAATAGTATCTACAATACTATCTAATTCTTCTTGTGCTTTTAATGTTTCAAGTTTAGCTTTTTCTTCTGCTATTTTTTTAGCAAGAGCTTCTTTTTCTAATCTAAGTCTTTCAGCCTCTTCTTGTCTAGCAATCTCTGCAAGTTCTTCATCTATACGAGAACGATTTTCTAATTTAGATATATAAGAATCATAATCTGGTCGTTCAACGTTATATTTATCCCATTGTTCTAAAGCTTCTTTACCAATCTTACCCTCAAAAGGACAAGGAGTTCCTGCCATTTGCATAGCTTCAAAAACTCTTTCATCTTGGCATAGTATACTCACAGCCGCAACTTTCATACCGTAGTCAAAAAGTACCTTAGATAATTTTATACGCTCGCAATTTAAATCCCGGACATGCTTGCCACCAGATACGCCAAAACCCAAAGTAGAAACGGAGCCACTAATACCAGTGCTACATACATCTTGAGACATTGCAGAAAATGATGGGGCGTTAGCTGAATTGACGGGTACATCTGACCCATTGGTAGTTGTAGTATTTGT
>VTLG01005184.1_pt1 | contig 54814 bp, 62 predicted proteins | sample 4694571 | NCBI WGS metagenome assembly VTLG01 (sample SAMN12604809, study PRJNA352737) | marine metagenome | biome: ENVO:00000447; feature: ENVO:00000209|ENVO:00000569|ENVO:01000036; material: ENVO:00002151; isolation source: viral sequences binned using virsorter ... | reverse complement strand
TGAAGGCAGAGTAGTTAAATCATAATTTTTGTCTAATTTGGAGTAAATAAATATGGCATATAATCAAAGTGACCAATACTTTGAGCCTAGCACAGATACTGATGCCAACTTTGGTAACTCCGTAAGTGGTCAGAATAATTCGTTTTTCTTACCTGCTGTCTATTCTAAGAAGGTTCTAAACTTCTTCAGGAAAGCCTCTGTAATTGAAGCTATTACCAACACTGATTATGCTGGTGATATTGCTAACTTTGGTGATTCTGTAAAGATTATTAAAGAACCGACGATTACTGTTTATCAGTATGAGCGTGGCGCAGATGTAACGCAAACGAAACTAACCGACCAAGAAATTACGTTGGTTGTAGATACGGCTAACGCCTTTAAGTTCAAGGTTGATGACATTGAATCAAATATGTCTCATGTGAACTGGCGTGAAACGGCCTCGTCTGCAGCAGCGTATGCCTTGCGTGATGCTTTTGACGAAGGTGTACTCGCTACTATGTTTAGTGGTGTTTCTGCATCTAGTCCTAATCATATTCTTGGCTCGGATAGTGCAACTGATCTTGCGGCTGGTACTTTTGATGGCACAGGTAATCTTGACATTGGCTTTGGTACGGATGAACACGATCCTATAGATATCTTGGGGCATATGGCTCGTCTTATGGACGATCAAAATATCCCTGAAGAGGGACGGTGGTTTGTAGCCCCGCCTCAATTCTATGAGGTTCTTACTGGTACAGCGTCCAAACTCTTGTCAGTCGATTACAATGCTGGTCAAGGTTCAATCAGAAACGGCCTAGTAACTTCTGGAAAATTGCGTGGATTTAGTATGTATAAGTCCAATAACATTGCCTCTACGACTAACGCAGCAGGTAAATGTATTGCTGGACATATTAGTTCAACTGCAACGGCTCAGACGATTACGAGTTCCGAAGTATTGCGTGATCCTGATAGCTTTGGGGATATTGTACGAGGTCTTCATGTATATGGAGCCAAAGTACTACGATCTGAAGCATTGGTATCTGCGTTCTACGGCGTGGACTAATAATTAAAAGGATTGGGAGTCGGATGCGGCTCCCTTTTCTTTTTGTTTAATCATTAATTAAAGGAAAAAAATATGGCAAGCCCAGTTATTAATATAAGAGATACAGGAAGAAATTCCGCAAGGACAGGAGATGTTCGTGCGCTTTCAGATAATGTAGTAAGTTCTTGGACCTCAACAACGACAGGCACGATTGCAGTTACAGCAGGAGCAAATACTGATGTTTCATTTACACAACCAGCGGATACGATTATTCGTAATCTTATTGCTATTCCAGCAGGTAATATTGTTACAGCAGGGGCAAGTGGCGACGATGTAGACTTTTCATTAGGTACGTCTTCAGGCGGCACTCAAATTATTGCTACTGAAGCTATTCTAGATGACGGTGGTTCTGCTGTTACTTGGGCAGCTAATGCACCTTTGTATCTTATACAAGATTCACATGGTCATGCTGCAAATCAATTTGTAAGTACCTCTACTACGGCAGGTGTTGTAGGTGGCCCCGCAACTTCAGAAGCAATTGTTATTGCTGCTACGTTGTATTCGGCTTCTGCTAGAACTTTGTATGCTCGACTGACACCTTTAGCAAATAATCTGGCAACTGCTGCAACGACTGTGACTTATTTAGTCGAGTTTTTGCATTTAGGTGTATTACCGGATTAATTTGAATGGCTCAAATAGGTTCTGACGAAAAACCTGTAATGTTTAGAAAAGCGATTGTCAGTAAGGATAGTCGCTTCAGAAAGAACTTTAATAAGAAAAAGTACGATGATAATTATGATCGTATTTTTAAAAAAGATAAGTCTCATTCTGAAACTATGCAGGAGGATTTAGAACCTATTGAGGATATGAGAATCACTCAACGACGTTTAACAGACTTGAATTGGGATGGTGAATAACAACATAAATAAATATAAGGTAAAAAATGGCAACATTTCTCAACCTAACGAATGAGTTATTACGAGAATTAAATGAGGTTGTATTAACTTCTTCAAATTTTAGTAGTGCTGTCGGTGTACAGCAACATGCAAAGGATTCAGTGAATCGTGCTTACTTAGATATTGTTAATGAGGAACCTCAGTGGCCCTTTTTAGCTACGGCTGAGAGTGGGGCTACTGATCCTATGTATGGCAATGTTTATGTAGAAACTACTGCTGGTACTAGATGGTATGAACTTAAAACCTCTAGTTCTAGTATTACGGCAGACTATGGATCAATAGATTGGGATAACTTTCTTTTGACTACTGTAGGAGTTACAGATGAGTCTGCTCCATATACTATAAAGAATCTTAGGTATACAACTACTGAAGAATGGAAGGATTATCTTCGGATTGCCGAAAATAAAGATGATGCAGATACAACGCAGTATGGTGTGCCTAATAGGGTTATTCGTAGTCCTGATTCACGTAACTTTGGATTAAGTCCTATACCAGATCAGGTCTATAGAATATGGTTCTTTGCTTGGGATTTGCCTACTGAGCTTGATGCTCATGGGGATACTATTGTATTTCCTGATGTCTATAGAACAGTTCTTTTAGCTAGAGCACGATATTATATTTGGCAGTTTAAGGATAATCCACAGGCAGCGGCTTTTGCATTAGATGACTACAGAAGGGGGCTACGCACTATGCGATCTAATTTATTAGAACCGACTCCCAGTTATTTTAAAGATGATAGAATAGGCTTTATTTAATGGCAGATTCACAACCCTTTGGTCTTTCTTGTAGAGGAGGTTTAAATACAAACCTCAATCAACTTGAAATGCTCGGACAACCTGGACTAGCTACAAAGTTAAGAAACTTTGAAGTTGATCCAGATGGTGGTTATAGACGTATTAGTGGCTTCTCACAGTTTGGAGATGGTACAAGACCTAATACTGATAATGATGTGTATGGTCTTCATGTTTATGCTGATGGTGTTATTGCTTGTGTAGGAACTAATATTTATTTCAGTCAAGATGGAGATAGTTGGCTACAGATAAATAAAGATAGTGTTGCTTCAGGAGGAGATAATTATAGCACCTTTGGAGGACGAAGTACTTTAGCAAGAACTTCACAAGATCAGGCAACCTTCGCAACTTATGAAGGTATTACAGATTACGGCGAAGTTATTATTACAGATAGAGGCTCAGGTGTTAAGCCTATGTACTTTAAGATGACGGGTACAGGCAGTGCTCTATCTAGTAGGACTTTCTTCTGTAAAGAGGTTACGGTAAGTGGGACGGTATATCCGAAGTTTTGTGTAATACACGATAAACACTTGGTAGTAGCAGGAGCAGCTACTGCACCGAATACTGTATATTATAGTAATACGTTAGCAGACTCAGATGATTTAACAGATTTCACTGGTACTGGAGCTGGATCAATTGTTCTTGATGATCAAGTAGTTGGAATCAAAAGCTTTCGGGATGATTTAATTATCTTTTGTTCTAATTCGATATATAAACTTGAGAATATTAATGTTTCAGCTTCCATTGCTATTGTACCTATTACACAGAATGTGGGTTGTCTTGATGGTAATAGTATTCAGGAGATTGGTGGTGATCTAGTATTTTTGAGTCCTGATGGTATCCGTACTATTGCAGGTACGGCACGTATTGGTGACGTGGAGTTAGGATCAGTAAGTCGTCAGATTCAGTCAATTATTGGATCTTTAGCAGCTTCTGTAGATACATTTAGAATAAGTAGCACAGTATTACGAAGTAAATCTCAATATCGTCTATTCTATTCTACTGCAACAGGTACAACAGCGGGATCAAAAGGTATTATAGGAACAATTACTCCTAATGGGTTTGAATGGTCAGAAACATTAGGAATACAGGCTCACGCAATCACATCTGGTTTTGATAAGGACGGTGTAGAGAAGACCTATCATGGTGATAAAGATGGTTACATTTATGTACATGATGATGGAAATTATTTCACACCAGCAGGAACAGCTACTAATATAACCGCTGAATACCAAACCCCGAATTATGATTTTGGAGATGTAGGAACTAGAAAAACTTTGTTATATACACGAATATCATTTAGTCCTGAAGGAGATATTCAACCTACATTAAGAGTAAGATATGATTATGAAGATCAAAATATACCACAGCCAGGAGACTATACATTAAGTTCTATTTCATTACCTGCTATTTTTGGAAGTTCTGGAGTGACTTTTAATACAGCAGTCTTTGGATCTACTAATGATCCTATGGTTAGACAAGCTGTGCAAGGAAGTGGGAACACATGTAGTTTTAGAATATTCAGTGATGATCAAAAAGCATCTTATGCAGTTAATGGATTTTATGTAGATTATGTACCGTCAGGTAGGAGATAAATAAATGACGCAGACTTATACACGGCAGAGTTCGTTTTCAGACGGAGACACTATTACAGCAGCTCTGTTTAATGACGAATATAACCAATTAGTAAACGCTTTTGCGTACTCAACAACGTCAAGCTCGACAGGGCATCAACATGACGGTACGGCAGCAGAAGGCGGTAATATTCATACGATTGGTGATTTAGATTTCCTTAATAAGATTGTTGCGGATAGTACCAATAATCGTTGGGGATTCTTTGTAGAAGTTTCCAGCTCGGCAGTAGAACAAATACGTATACAAGATGGAGCTATTGTACCCGTTACAGACAATGATATAGATTTAGGTACAAGCTCATTAGAATTTAAAGATGCCTTCTTTGATGGTACAGTAACTACAGATGGCTTAACAGTTTCAAGTACGACAAATCTTGATGGTGCTATACAAGTTGATAATACAATTACAGTTGGTGTAGACGATACAGGATATGATGTTAAGTTCTTTGGAGATACTGCAAGTGCCTATATGCTTTGGGATACATCAACTGATGATTTGGTCTTGGCAGGTGCAGCAGGTCTAGATATCGCAGGAGATATAGATGTCGATGGTACTGCTAATTTAGATGTAGTAGACATTGATGGTGCAGTAGACATGGCATCTACTTTAACACTAGCAGGTAATGCTGACTTTAATGGTGATCTAGATGTTGATGGTACTACTAATTTAGACGCTGTAGATATTGATGGGGCTGTTCAGATTGATGGAACTGTGACGGTTGGCGTTGATGATACTGGCCTAGATGTTAAATTCTTTGGGGCTACATCAGGAAGTTATATGCTGTGGGATGAATCAGCAGATTCTTTATTGCTGACTGACTCCACACCAGTTAAGATTGGTGATAGCCAGGATCTAACTCTGTACCATGACGGATCTAATTCATATATAACTAATGCAGTTGGTGCTTTAAAAGTAGCCACCGAGACAAGTGGTATTGCTGTTACTATAGGCCATACTACTTCTGAAACTACTGTAGCTGATAACTTAACAGTTACAGGTAATGCTTCAATTGGAGGTAATTTAGACGTTACTGGAAGCTTTGATATGAGCGATGCAGATATTACAAATATTGGTAGCATTGCTCTCGATACGATTACAAATGATGGTACAGATATTACATTAGATTCAAGTGGCGATATTATACTTGATGCTGATGGAGCAGATATATTTTTCAAAGATGCTGGTACAACTTTTGGTAGTGCAACAAATACTTCCGGTAATCTTATTATAAAATCTGGAACAACGACTGCTCTTACTTTTAGTGGAGCAAACGTAACTGGCGCAGGAACATATACTGGTGGTGGTCTAATGACTACAGGCGGTAATATTGTTATACCTGATGCTGGAAATATAGGCTCTGCTTCTGATACTGATGCTATATCTATTTCATCTGGTGGTGTAGTCACTATGAATCAGATACCAGTCTTTAGTGCTGGTATAAATGTTTCTGGTGGAACTATAGCAGGAACTCTTGCAACCGCTGCTCAAGGCAATGTAACTTCACTAGGAACCCTTACAGCCCTAACAGTTGATGATGTTGCTGTAGATGGTAAAGTCATTACAATGACGGGTTCAGCAAGTGACACGGCTGTCTTTACAGCAGGAACTAATGGTACGCTTAGTATTGTTACAACTGATGCAGCGGCAGCGGCAGCAAACATTCAAATCACGGCAGACGGCACAGTAGATATTGATTCAGCAGGTGTCTTAACTTTAGATTCTGGCGCAGCAATCAATCTTGAACCTGCTGCCGGTTCTGCAATCCTCTTGGACGGTACGATTAGTGTGGATGCAGGGGTAGTTACGGGTGCAACAAGTATTACATCCACAGCCTTTGTAGGAACGCTAAGTACTGCAGCACAGACTAATATTACAAGCTTAGGAACTTTAACAACCTTAACAGTTGATGATATTACTATCAATGGATCTACTATATCTGATGGTGGTGACTTCACACTTGATGTTGGTGGAGATATTGTTCTTGATGCTGATGGTTCTGGAACCGTCAAGTTTAAAGATGGTGGCACTGAGTTTGGCAGAGTCTATAATGGAAGTAATAATTTATATATTAAATCAATTGTGTCGGACGGGGATTTAATCTTTCTAGGGAACGATGGCGGTTCTGCAATTACAGCCCTCACCCTTGATATGTCAGAGGCAGGAGCAGCTACTTTTAATAACAAAGTTACTGCTACCGAACTAGATATTTCTGGAAACATTGATGTAGACGGCACAACCAACCTAGATGTCGTGGACATTGATGGTGCTACTCAAATTGACGCTACTGTAACCGTTGGTGTTGATGACACGGGTTATGACGTTAAGTTCTTTGGAGCTACTTCAGGTAAGTATGCTCTTTGGGATGAATCTGCTAATTCCTTGATTTTAAGTGGTACTCAATATATTAACCACACTTCTAATATAGGACAAGAAACTGCCGGATCGGGTTGGACACCGGATGTTCAAGTCAATAATACGACTAATGGCGGTTTGGCAGTCACGCAATGGAATACGGCAAATACGATTGCTGCGTCTCCCAAGCTATGGCTATCAAAAAATGGGGGCGCAACAATAGGCACCCATGCCCAAGTCGTATCTGCTGAAAATCTTGGGACAATTTATTTTAGTGGTTCGGACGGCACTGATTTTGTAAATGCTGCGTCGATTCACGCTGTCACAGGTTCAAGCCCTGGTTCAAATGACATGCCGGGTATTTTGGTATTTTCAACTACTGCTGATGGTGCTTCCTCTGTTACTGAAAGAATGCGTATTACTGAGACGGGTGCTATAACCATGACTTCTACTCTAGGAGTTACTGGTGCAGTCACAGCAAACGCAGGTGTTGTAGTTGACAACATCACCATAGACGGTACGGAGATTGATCTAAGTTCAGGAAACTTAACACTAGATGTAGCAGGAAGTCTTTATCTGGATTCAGATGATGGTCTTGTTTATTTCTTAGACGGCGGTACTACTTATGGACAGATATCAAGAGCAACCAATGATCTTGATATAACCTCTTTTATCTCAGATGGAGATTTAACTTTCAGAGGTAATGATGGTGGTTCATATATTACAGCCCTCACCCTTGACATGTCAGATGCAGGTGCGGCTACTTTTAATGGAAATGTAACTGTACCAAATCTCTATGTGGCTGATGATATCATCCATACTGGTGATGCTAATACTTATATGAGTTGGAACGCTGATAATCTTACTATATATAATGGTGGTACTAATAGTCTATACTTAGCTTCCGGTGAAGCTGTTTTCAATGAAGGCAGTGGAGATGTAGACTTCAGAGTTGAGTCCAATGGCAATGCCAATATGATCTTTGTCAATGGTGGAAACGATACTGTATCTATAGGAACAGCATCAGATTTTAGCACTCCTATACTTAAAGTTTATGGAACGGCCATAAATCAAAATAGTAGTTATTATCAACTTGCTCTTGAAAGTGATTTAGCTGCTACGTCTACTCCCAAAGCTGGAATTAGTTTTAGAGGAGAGTATAATACCTCTGGTGGTGCCCACATGGATTTGGGTGTTATTCAAGGCGAAAAAGAAAATGCTGTAGATGCCGAAACAGGTGGTCAATTAACCTTCCATACAAGAGTTAATGGCGGAAACATTACAGAAAGAATGAAGATTGCCTCAACTGGTGCAACCTCTATTACTACAGCGGGGAATGAGGATACCCTTTCACTAATCTCTACAGATGCTGACGCAAACGCAGGGCCGAATTTAAGGCTCTACAGAAATTCTAGTTCTCCAGCCGACAGTGACATATTTGGTCAAATAGATTTTGAAGGTAGAAATGATAATAGTCAGGACTTTGTAGCGACTCAAATTAAAGTTGCTGCTGGAGATGTCTCTGATGGAACTGAAGATTCACAAATAGAATTTGATGTAATGACAGGGGGTACTCTGAGAGAATATCTACGTCTTGCCGCTGGTTCTGCTCCTTCTGTTGTTGTTAATGAAGATAGTCAAGATATAGACTTCAGAGTAGAGTCCAACGACGAGGCCAACATGCTCTTTGTTGATGGTGGCCTTAATCGAGTTGGTATTGGAAAAGTTCCTGCCTCTAATCCATTTGAGGTTGCCGGGGCCGCTACATTTGATAGCAATATTCATGTTACAGGTGATATAAGGTCTACAACCTCTGGAACCTCTAACTTTAGAGCAGGTGTCAACGCAGGTAACTCCATTGCAAGTGGCGGTAATTATAATGTTGTTGTAGGTGATGAAGCAGGTACTGCGCTTACTACTGGTGATGATAATGTTGCAATAGGTTATGCCGCACTCGCATCAGAAGATGCTGGAACAAGAAGTACTGCTGTAGGATATGCTGCATTGCAGACACAAAATAATGATGGTACTAATTATAATACAGCAGTAGGTCATAACGTAGGACAGGCAATAACTACAGGCATTAATAACACCCTTGTTGGTTCTTTATCGGGTGATGCTCTAATAGATGCTGATTATAATGTGGCTTATGGCTATAACGCTTTAAGCTCAGATACTTATGGAAGCAGAAGTACAGCATTAGGTTATTCTGCTCTAGCAGCGCAAAACTTTACTACGGCTAACAATACTTATAATACTGCGGTTGGCTATAACGCAGGAGGAAATATAAGCACAGGTGCTGAAAATACGCTTATAGGTGGTAATGCAGGGGACATACTTGATGTTGGTGGTAATAATGTTGCAGTAGGAAGCGGTTCTTTAACTACCGATACTAAAGGTTCAAAGTCTGTTGCTGTTGGTGTATCTGCTTTAGCAACTCAAAACTTTACAACGGCTACAGATAGTCATAATACTGCTGTTGGTTTTCAAGCAGGTGCAGCAGTAACCACAGGCCAATACAATACCCTCGTAGGCAGTCTTTCAGGTGATGCTATAACTACTGGTGATAACAACATTTTTATTGGGTATATTGCCGGTTCCGCTACGGATGTTGGTGATGGAAATATAGGCATAGGATATGCTGCTTTAATGACCAACGTGGATGGCTCTGGCTCAACTGCTGTAGGAAATCAGGCGTTACGAACTCAGGAGCCAGCTACCGCTACTGCCATGTATAACGTGGCACTTGGGTATAATACAATGTATGGGCTTACTACTGGTCTTTATAACACTGCTGTGGGTGCTTTTGCTTTAGATGCTACTGTAACTGCAAATTATAATACTGCAGTTGGTTATGCGGCATTAGGTACCAATACCTCCGCAATTAGTAATACTGGTATTGGTTATAATGCACTAGGCGCTGCTGATACAGGAGGTTATAATACTGCTGTTGGGAGCACTGCTTTAGATGCTGTGACCGAGGCAGATCGAAATACGGCTGTTGGTTATGCGGCTCTGACTACAAATATCCTTTCTGATCGGAATGTGGCAGTAGGCGCTTATTCCCTCTTCACTATGAACATAGGGTCCAATGATGATGGATACAACACCGCCGTAGGTGAACAAGCCGGTTATCTCGTAAGCACAGGCCAATACAACACATTCGTGGGGGGGCTTGCAGGTGATGGGACTGATGATGGCGGTAGTAATGTTGCTATGGGTTATCAGGCACTTAGCGGAAACTGTGGGGATAGTAATACAGTACTTGGAGCAGGTGCAGCGATTGAGACTACAGGGTCATCAAGCACATGTGTAGGTAAAAATGCAGGATATGCAATGACCTCCGCTGACAATAATTTACTGCTTGGTGCAGACGCAGGACGCACAGGAAGTCCCGGCGGTAATTTCACAACCCATGATAATCGTATCACCCTAGGAGATGAAAACATTGTAGAGTCTAATATTCAAGTAGACTGGACTGTGGCTTCTGATGAACGGGATAAGACTGACTTTACGGCTCTTGATATAGGCTTAGACTTTGTTAATGCTTTAGCCCCTGTCACTTATAAGTGGGACAAGCGTTCTAAGTACATTGACAAAGATGATCCTAGTGTTGATTTAGACGCCGTGTCGCATGATGGAACCCACAAAGAAGATTGGCTGGATATAGGATTTAAAGCTCAATCAGTTTTAGCACTTGAAGAGGCTGCTGGATATAGCTCTGATGATAAAACAAATCTTACTGTATCTTTGTCAGGTGACGGCAAGCAGTACGGTCTTCAGTACAGCAAGTTTGTACCAATCCTAGTTAAAGCAGTCCAAGAACTCTCTGCAACTGTAGAGACTCTTCAAGCAGAAATAGAACTCTTAAAAGGAGAATAAAGATGCCAGATGAAATAGTAGAAAGAACAGCCGAAGAAAAGGCTCAGATGTACGCAGCAATCCTTGGTAGCGTTAGCGTGATTACAAACGTATTAGATGAAGATAATGAGTTTGGTAGTGACCTTACACCTGCCGAAAAGAAAGAACGTATTATGCGTAGCGCAGGATATATGGCTCATGCCGTAGCTCTCGATGATTGGGGTGATGAAGACATGACACCAATTACTGAAGCTATTGCTGTTGCTGAAGCATATTCACCATAAACTAACAGGAGAAAAGACTAATGGCGGCAACATGGACAATTGAATCACTTGAAAGAACTTTCGAGCTTAATGAAGAATCAAACGTAGTGACTAAGATTCATTGGAATTGTGAAGACTCAATAACTATACAAGTTGACGGTGAGGACAGAATTATTCCTGGTAGAGTCTCTGGCTCACAACCTTTAGATACTTCAGCCTTAGAAGACTTTGTAGCCTACGCAGACGTTACAGAGGAAGTAGCCCTTGGTTGGCTAATGGATTCTGAGGAAGAAGGCTTTCAAGACGTTGTAGAGGCTAAGATAGCTGCTCAAATTGAAGAGCAATCTAATCCTACATCTGGCTCAGGTATTCCTTGGGCAGTAGTTGAGGAAGTTGAAGAAGAAGAAGCAGCCGCATAATAATAACATATTGGAGTAGTAAGTATGTCAGTGGAAACCGAATCAATAAAACCTTTAGTGGATGCAGTGGCAGTAACAACAACGGCATCTGCCTTGTTTGGTTGGCTTCCACCGATAGTAGCTATCCTCACATTAGTATGGACAGCTATTAGGATTTACGAAACAGAAACAGTACAGAAGTTTATAGAAAAATATAGTCCAGAAGATAAATAGGAGGGTATATATAATGCCAAAAATGTATGATGAGGGCTTTCCGTATCCAAAGAGTGGGGTACAGCCTAACAATAGTGATAAACTAAATCCTCCCAATGGAGGTCCAGCAAGTATTCCAGGTGGAGTAAATGATATTTATTTACCGGAAGTACCAAAAGTAGCTAATACAGATATATATTTGAAACAGAACCAAAGGGTTCCTGGTGGAGTAAATGATATTTATATGCCAGATAATAAAGCTTTATAGATAAAAAGGGGTCATTAAATTGGCAAGTAAGAAAAATCGCAATACTAAAAGTGTACGTCAAGCTCTAAGGGCGCGAAGAGAACGTCGTAATAAGGGTAGTCTGCTCGGAGTTGATAATCGTGCGCGACACCAAACTGGCGGAATACCGGGAGTTCCCGCATGGGTTCCGAAGATGGCACCTGGAGAAGAAGAATATTATTTGTATGCAGACCCTTTTAATCCTAATGCTTTTCCTCCTCCTGGTATTCCACATGAACCTTTGACAGGTGGGGGAACTTACTACAATCCTGATACTGGAGAGTTGACAGACCCAGTTTATACGACTGGTCCTTCAGTGGCTACAACTGCGGCTGCAACTACTGCTGTAGGGGGTACGACTACTCCGCCAGCGCCTCCAACACCAGAGGCACCACTTTTTACTACTTATCCAGTACAGACCGTCTCAAGGGCAGATACTGATACTACTGGCAGCGATGTTCAAACTATACCAGCTCGTACACCAGTACCAACTCCTGCTGCTGTTGCTACTGGAACTTTATCAGCGGTGACGGGTGCGGCAGCTACAGCGGCTGCTCAACCAACAGTTGCGGCTGCAACGCAAGCAATTGCTACCGCTGGCACAGTAGCTCCAGTAGGTGTAGCTACAGGTGTTGCACAGACAGGGATTGCGGAAGAAATAAGAACTCTTACAGCAGAAGCTCAGGCAGCTACACGAGATGCAGCGGCTGAAGCAGGTGCTACATTAGGCCCCGGAATGACAAGACCTCCAGAAGAGGCATATATTACAACGTTGCCAAGGCTTGCAGCAGAGACAGTTGCTCCCACAGGTACTGTTGGAGTTACGACAAGACAAGCAGGACAAATAACTCAAGACGAGATTACTAAGTTAAGACAGATTGCACAAGGTAGAGGTGTTGCTTTAACAGACCTACCTGAATACGCAATGGTAGCTACCCGTGGAGCACAGACAGGTGCAGCAGCCACAGGTGTTGCAGGTACAATAGGACCAGAAGTTACTGGTGTAGCGGCTACAGGCGTAGCAGCCACAGGAGCGAGAATTACTGGTGAAGCAGGTGCTATTGAAACAGAGAGTCCCTTTGAAGCGGCTATGCGTACAGCTCAGACAGGTACAGCGGCTGTAACAGCGGGTCCAGCACAGATGGGTACGGAGGTAGCTGAAGGAGCGACAAGAGAAGCAGTTATAGGTACAGCAGGACCAGATGCTACAGCACAAGTAGTAGATGTGACTGCAATGCCTACATTTGCACCAGTAGCTACACGAGTAGCACAGACAGGTGTTGCTGCTACAGGTGCAGCACAGACCCTTGGACCTGCTCCTAGCGAAACTGCTGATCAGCGTGTTGGTATAACAGGTGATGCGGCTGTTGGGGATAGAACACAGATTGGTGGTATTCCTACTTGGGAACAGAAACAGATAGATGATGTTATTGTAACAGATAGAATAGCTAGTGCTGCAAGTATGGCACAAGTAACGGCTGATATTCCTGAGAATATTGCTCATGATTTAGCAGAAGATGCTACTGCTGTTACGGCTCAATTGGATCAAGATCCTGATCCTACTGTAACTTTAAATCTAGCAGCTATGCCTCAAGAAGCTTTAGTATCAGTACAAATGCAAAGTCTTGTAGCGGGTATGGATAATGGAGCGATACCTATATGGGCTAGACCTGCTGTTAATGCTGTAGATCAGATGATGGCTGCAAGAGGTCTTAGTGCCTCCACTGTAGGAAGAGATGCTCTCTTTGATGCTATTATTCAAAGTGCTTTACCAATGGCACATGCTAATGCAGATACTGTAAAGCAGGATGCAATGGCACGTTTGACAGGCGATCAAAGAGCACAGTTATCGGCGGCTGAGAGTACACAGCAGATTCGTATGCAAAATCTAGCTAATCAGCAAACTTCTGAATCTCAATCAGCGCAGATGGCTCAACAAGTTAAGATGCATCGTAATGAGGTTCAACAAGAATCTAGGATCATAAAAGCACAACAACAACAAGAAAGATATATTCAAGAATTTGGTGGTGAGCAAGCTAGACAGGCTCAAATTGCACAGCAAGCACAGCAAGCTGCGATTGCGACATTTGATGGTGCAACTCAAAAAGACCTAGCTGAATTGCAATATAAGTTTTCTCTTGGTCGAGAAACTATGTCAACGAATGAACAAGGTCGTTTGGCAGAATACCAAGCTGAGATTGCCAAAGTTATACGTCAAGCAGAGTTAGCTACAGATATGGATCTCGCAGATCTAAGTTCTGAAGTTCAGACTGATCTTAAAAACTTGACAGAGCAAAACGCTACTGATCGAGCAAGTATGACTGAAGAAAATAGAATGCGTTTGGCAAATTTAAATGTCTTGGTAGATTTTAGAAAGACTGATGCTGCAATGGCTCAAGCTATGGATATGGCAAACTTATCCAATGAGCAGCAAATGAGAATGGCTGAACTGTCTGATAGGTCAGTTACAGATGCTGCAAACTTTACAGAAGAGAATAGATTTGAACTGCAACGTTTAGAAACATATACTCGATTTATGTCTGAGAATGCTCAAATTAGACAACAAACAGAGATGGCTAATTTCAGTTCAGAAGAAAAGATTAATCTTGCTAACTTAGCAGCATCAAATCAAGCATCAACTGATAATCTTACAGCAACACAGCAAACTGAATTATCTAATCTTGAGGCTAAATTACAAGTTGGTACATTAAATGCTCAGATGCGCCAGCAGATTATTACTCAGGATATGACATTACGTCAACAAATGGAGTTGGCTAATTTAGAGCAGATGAATAGAGCAGATGCTGAATCAATGTCAGCAGAACAGCAGGGTAAACTTGCAGAGTATAATGCTCAAGTAAATAGAAAGATGCGTCAGGCTGAGTTAAATCAGGATATGTCTAAGGCTAATCTTGATGCTGGTTTGAGAGTGGAACTTGCAGAACTCTCCGAAAGAAATACAATGTCAAGAGCTAATATGACAAATGAGCAGCAAATGAGGCTTGCTAATCTTCAGACTCTTGTAGAATTTAAGAAGGGAGATGCTGAGTTAGCACAGCAAATGGATCTAGCTAATTTAGCGAATGCACAACAGATGGAGATGGCAGAACTTGCAGATAGATCTGCTACAGATGCAGCAAACTTTACAGAGGCCAATCGCTTCCGTTTACAAGAGCTTAATACAACTGTATCTGTTCTGTCACAGAACCAAGAGTTATTACAACAGGCTGATCTTGCCAACCTTAGTATGGAAGAGAAGGTACGTCTTGCTAACTTAACGCAAAAGAATACTGCTGATTCTGAAAATATGACAGCTCAGAATACAGCAGATCTTGTAGCCTTTGAAGCTAAGATACAAGCGGGTCAATTAAATGCTAATCTAGCACAGCAGATGGGACTTGCGGAACTTAGCAATGATCAACAAGCAGCAATGTTTAATGCTCAAATTGATGCTAATATGGATATGTCTTTGTTTACCTTTGAGCAACAAAGAGTTATGGCAAATAGTCAATTTATGCAAAGTATGACTATGACTGATTTCAATGCTCGTCAACAGGAAGCTATGCAAAATGCAACTGCAATGGCATCGCTTGATATGGCAACAGTAGATCAACGTACAAAGTTAGCCATAACTAATGCTAATAACTTCTTATCTATGGATATGGCTAATCTCAGTAATGAGCAACAAGCACATGTCTTAGATGCTCAGTTAGAGCAACAAAGAATGCTTTCTGATCAGGCTGCTATTAATGCTGGTAATCAGTTCAATGCTAGTTCACAGAATCAGATTAATCAGTTTAATGCTAGTCTTGCTTCTCAGATAGAACAATTTAATACGGCTCAGTTTAATGCAATGGAGCAGTTTAATGTAACTGAAGAAAATAGAATGGCTGCTATTGAAGCAGGTAATGCAATAGACGTGCAGAAATTTAATAACCAATTAGCTACTCAGATTAGTCAGTTTAACTCACAACAGGAGTACCAACGCGATCAATGGAACGCTGCCAATGCTCAAGCAGTAGAACAAGCTAATGTAGAGTGGCGACGTAGAGCTAATACAATTGATACAGCAGCGCAGAATGCAGCGAATCAACAGACAGTGCAGCAGAATTTCCAGGCTACTATGGCAGAAATGGCTGCTGATGCACAATCTCTTAGAGACGATGCAGCTTTTGGATTTCAGACTTCACAAAATCGTCTGGACAGGATTTCAAGGATGTTTGAAACAGCTTTAGGTAGTGAGTTTTTCCTTAAAGAATTACCAGATTCGGCTTATGGATCAGGAGACAATACATTTTGGGATACTTTAAAGGGTATCTTCGCAGAAGAGGGCGATCCTGAAACAACAGGAGGAGGTATAGACAGTAGAACGTATGATCCAAGAACTGGGACGTGGATCTAGCTGAAGGAGCGATACATATAAATATCATTTACGTAGATATATAGGAGAAGTAGAGTAATGGGGTTACTTAGTAAAATTTGGAAGGGTTTAAAAGGAACTGTAAAAAAGATTGGGAGCGGTATTAAAAAAGCTTATAATAAGTTTGGTAAGTTTATGGGTAAGCTTGGTATAGCTGGACAAGTTGCAATGTTTTTTATATTACCTGCTGTTGGTAGTGCTTTATTCTCTAATATTGGTAGTCTAGCTTCGTGGGGAATAGAGGCAGGTGGTGCTATTGGAAAGATTGCCGAGGGTGCTGCATGGACACTTGGTAAAGCTAAACAATTTTCTCAATTTGTTGGGAAAACATTTAATACAATTACTAAGCCTGTTACCGAGTTCTTCAAAACTGTTGGAAATTATGCTGGTAGTAAGCTTCAAGCTCTAAATATTCCAATGCCAAAAAGTTGGAATATTCCACAAAATTATAGCTTCGAGCAAGCTGCCACTGATTGGTGGCAGAAGGGTGTAACAGATAATTTTCATGCTCTTGGTGAGGCGACAGGTAATTTATTTTCAAAAAGTATTGAGAGTGCGTTACCTGATATACCAGCATCTATAAAATTATCTGATACTGAGACACTTGTTTCAGATGCCGTTCCTATGACACCTTCTCAGGAAGGAAGATTTGGTAAGGAAACATTAAGAGAGAATTATCGTATAGTAACCCAAGCACCTGCACCACCTCATCCATCCCATAAATTCCCTGGAGGTCCGAGGGTTGATCCATCTATTGAAACTATAGATGAGGATAGAGTAAGGGAAATTCTAAAACATACTAAGGATGGAGTGTACAAAGCCCCAGATCCTAAAGCTCCTAAAACTTTACCACAGAAAGCTAAAGAAACAGTAATGGCGCTTCCAAGGGATGTTTATGATGCAACTACAGAAACTCTTAAAAGAGATGCAGGTCTTAGCCTACTGTCTGGTCAAAAAGTAGGAACATTAGCATATTTTGATGATCCTGATATTGATGAAGGTTCTAGAAGGAGAGGAACATTCCAAGGAGAACCTGCACCACTTGCAGGAGATCTAGATTTTAGATCTTTTATGTCCCTCTCATATGATTTTAGTCCAGCAGATACATCTGGACTTTGGGGAGGACGCAGTAATTATAAAACCTACATGAATAGATTTGGACCTCAACAATCACAATACGCATAAATAAAAGAGAATATATATTATGGCAGAAGTAGAATTTACAGAAGAAGAAGAAGCAGCAGCAGTACCGGCACCAGATGAGAATCCTCTCAGAGGGGCGTTTATGCAGAACGTTGGTAAGATGGAACGTCCTATGCCTGGACAATCTTTAACAAATGATCCTGCGAATCCTCTTCCATTTGAACAACCTCCTAAGTTTGTGGATAAAACTGATGCCTTAGAATATCTGTTTGCTAGTTTTGTAGAAGAGCAAAAATATGTAGCTTTAATGTCTGCTCTAAAACAGGGTTTGCCTGTAATGGATCTAACAAAACTTCTTCTAGTTTCAGGCTTTCAGGATGGTATGTGGAATTATGATCTGATGCTTATTTTGATAGAGCCTACTGCTTATATGCTTATAGCATTAGCAGAACGTGCGGATATTGATTTTAAAATAATATCTCCTGAAGATGATGATGATGAAGCAGATGAAGAAGAAATATACGGTAAGCCTCTTCAAGATGAGGAAAGATACAAGTTAGGGGCAAGTAGAAAGACTCGTGTACTAGATGAGAAGATAGCGAGTACAATGTCTGCCAACACACTCCCAACAGAAATAGCTGACAAAATACAAGAGATAGAGGTTCCTCAAAGTCTCATGGCAAGACCTTAATTTATCTGGAGAATAAACTAGATGGCAAATAATGACGAAGCAAGAGAACTTTTCCAAACATTTTCATTGTTGGGAAGTAGCATGGGTGAAGGGTATCGCCAAGCCAGTGCAGAAGAGGAAAAGGAGAGAAGGAAGGCTAGACGCGAACAGCTTCTTCTAACTCTTTTCGGTCCTGCTGTTGCTGAAGGTGTTACAGGGCTTATAAAGGCACCGTTTCAAGAACCTGTGAATAGGTTTCTTGCGACAGAAGGTAGAAATATTCGTGATGCTTCTGGTAAGATAGTTGGTTATAACAGAGGTGGTAGAGATGTTAAACTAATTGCTAAAGGTTATCAGGATCTTTCGACAACGATAAAGGGCGTAGAGGAGGCGGCAAAGCGATCCGGTTTCAGTGTCTATGATTATTTTCAAGACGGAGCTTTAACAAAACTTGATGATGGGTTAAGAGATGTTGTAGGTGAGCCTGATGCGGATGTTCTTGCGTTATTAGATCAAGGTAATAGACGAGATGTTGCTAAAAAAATAGCTCAGCGTGACTATGATGAGTATGTTAGAGGAAAGGCACTCGCAAGTAACTTTCCTACACAGAAAGCAACGGATGCTGAAATCGCCCGTCTGCAATTAGTCCCTGGAAACTGGGGTCAAGGCACATACAGATTATTTAAAAGACTTATACGAGGTGAAAGTCGTGATACAGTCATGGAAAGGGGCATACGCAATCTAGAAGATACGCTTGGTATTGAGTTCACGCAAGAGGCGCTAGATGAGGCTAGAACTATAATTGATAGAGCATCTAGAGTTGGTGATGCATATGATATTCCCACTGAGATTGATAGGCTTATTGCAGATAATCCAAAGTTAGGTGAACAGATAAATCTTACAAGAGTAGAGGCTAGGAATAATCTAACTCGTAATTTAGAAAATGCGTCATGGAGAAAGTCGGCACTTGCTGGTACTCATGGTAGTGCTGCTAAACGTTTTGTATTAGCCAATAAAGATGCGAATCCAATTGCCTTTAGTGATGCAATGACAGAAAAAATAAATATTCCTTCACTCAGTAAAGCTAATCAAGATCTGTTTGCGGCTATTATTCAAAATGATAGTTCGGTTCAGACAGAAATTGAACAGCTAAGAGAGCACATTGCTCAATATGAGTATGATATGACCTATGAAGATTTAAGAGATGGTGAAGATACAACACGTATGACGAGGGTGGACTCTTTTGTTGATGATTCACTAAGAAGTATATATGGTGCTGCTCAAATGAAATCAGTTGAACAAATAACTGGACTAATGGATCTTGGTAGGACACAAGACTTAGAGAGATTGGGTATCTTTGATCCTAACTCAATGAGGGGTCAAGCCGCTGTTCTTTCAAATATGCGGGGGATTTTAAGACATAATTTAGATACTAGAGATGTTGAAACTGGCTGGTGGTTGTGGAAAGAAACCAACCCTCAACTTACTGGTGGTATAGATTTAGAAGAACTTATGTCAACTACTTTTAATTCTTCTAATTTAGGTGAGGCGGCTAGAGTTATAACTGAGGGAGTACCATCCGCACAAGCTAGGTCTACGGAAAGGTTAGACAATCTTTCAAGAGATGTTTTTGAAATGTTAGAGACTGAATCTCCAGAAGCAATCGTTTCTTTTATAAATGATGTAGAGCCAGTACTTAATGAAGCTGGCCTTCGTTTGCCATCTAACGTTAGAGAACTTCGTACTCGATTAGAAGAAGAAGAAATTAGACCTCTCGTAGAATTAAATCTATCTAAATTTGTTACAGGTGATCCGAATATCACTATACCTAATATGTTTCAAACAGAATATGATGTTTTGCAAACAAATGCACGAAAGAAACTAACTGAAGGTATAGCAAAACAATGGCTTCCTGTTGGTCGTGAACTATTTGTTAATCGAGGCAATGAAAAAGCAAAGTCGGCTATTAAGAAGTGGTGGGGTACACATTTTGAAGGTTGGAAAGTTAAAGAAGTAGATGAATTTGAGAAAGCTTTATTAGATCAAGGTAAAAATATACTAGATGTAGCCCAAGAAACATTTTGGAACAATCAAGGTAAGGAAGATGAGGAAGGTAATAAGGAAGGTATACATATTATACGTAACTTGGTGAACCCACATAAGTTCCGTAGCTCCGCAGATTTTAAAGAGCTTACAGATTGGTTCATGTCTAATACTGAGAACCTGGCATTGTTGGAGGAGGTTAACTATAATTTAGTAGACTTTGCTAGTAGGAAGCAAACTGGAAAAACTCTCAAGCCTTCTACTGTGGAACAGCCAAATGGTGAAGTACCTTCTTTGTTTGAGAATGTAACAAGCTATCATTATGATAGGCTCGGTATAGGAGATCATTCCAGAGCAAATAGTATTATAGATAACTTTATATCTTGGCTAGTAGAAGTTGAGAGTTCAAGTGATTATTCAGCTAAGAATAAAATCAGTTCGGCTGCTGGAGGAGTCCAATTCATTAAAAATTCTGTAATTCCTGCTTTAAATAGACTGGAAAAAAGAGCAGGGGAGGCAGCGTGGACTACTGCTTTAAGAAAAGATATGGGAGAGGTTACTACTAGAGAAGAATTTCAAGAATTATTTATACAGTTATCACCTCAACAGCAACACACACTACTAATGGGCGATTTATTAGAGAAGACATTTATCTCAGACGGTGCGCCAGTTTCGGGCCTAGGTGATAAATGGTGGAAAAAATTATTAACTTCTACTGATGTTGAAGATAGAAAAGAGGCAGCTTTACAAATTTATTACTTAGGACATCATACCAACCCTGACAAAGCAACACGGGAAAGGGCAAATAAACTTCTCGATAGGTTTTTTAAATAGGCTTTAATATGGCTGAATCAGCATTAGACAAATATACAGATCCTTCTTATTGGGACTCATTAGTATATGAGGATGAAGAAGAGGAAGAAGAGGAAGAAGAGGAATTTAAGATTCCTGTTCCTGTTGTTGAGGCCCGTGAAGAAGCTCCAGAAGAAGACCTATTAGATAAGTATACTAATCCTACCTATTGGGAGGGTTTAGAACCTTCTGATGATGAGTTTGATATGGAGGACATCTCTACAGAACGTAAGATGCTATATGGTGCTGAACAAGAAACAACTCTAACGGGTAATATTATTCGGTATGCTCAAGCTCTAGGAAGAACTGTGTCAGAAGACGACCAAACTTTTACAGGTGCTCTTCAAGATATAGAAGATGAGCGTCAGAGAGATATATTTGAAAAGTTTAGAGAGTTTAGAGGCATACGCCAACAAGATGAAGATGCTGCAATCCTTACAGGTCGCATAGGTGTAGCCATTGCTGACCCGCTAACATGGGTACTTCCGTGGGCCAAAGTTGCTAAAGCTGGTAAGATAGCTTCAATAGCAATGGGTGCTGGAGTCTCTGCAAGCGATGAAGCTCTTAGAGAACAGTTAGTTTATGGAGAAGTAAACCCACTGACTGTGGGAGCAGCCACTATCCTTGGTGGCGCTGGTGGTGCTCTCGGTGCCGCCCTTGTTAGAAACAAAGTGCCTCCAGCAGGTATTCAAAAGATAGAAGAGATTCTAGATGCTCCTACTGGCGCACAAGCTATCCCCCTTAATGTATCTGATACGACACGCGATGTTGTTAGAGACTATCAGCGTCGTTTTTGGATGGGCGCTAGTGATGAAGAGTTTGAGGCTGTAGAGGAAGCAGCCGAGCGCGTAGTTCCTAGAAGTGTTGTTGAAGATGTAGAGCTTAATAAACCAGCACTAACAAAAATTAGAAGTAGAACAGATAAATTAAGAGATAAGATAGTAGAACTAGGAGCCTTAGTAAGTGCGACAGGTTCTGGATCTAGGAAATCTTTATTAAAGAAAGAATTGAAGATTGCAAAGAAAAGATTAGAAGATGCTGATAATAAAATGTGGACAGGTGTTAAAGATAGAAGTGTTGGTAGAGCGGATTCAACACTTGCTATTCAAGAAGACTTATCTGCAAGTGGTAAACTGACTGAAGGAATTATCCATCGTATGGTACATGAACTGACACGGCCTGTGATAGGTGGTGTAGGTGGTTATGTGGTTAGTGGCTTTATAGGTGATGAAGAAAGTAGTGCCTGGACTATGGGTCTAGTGGGTGCTGGTCTAGCGGCTGGTCAATATCAAAAGATTTTACAAAGAAGCAAGCTTACAGACTTTGAAAAGGATACAGCTAAGATGGCTCTAGAGGAAGGTATAATAAATAACTTCAATAGAACTATGAAAATTGCAACGGCTGGAACCACAGTAGCACGGCTCGATGCAATGGGCGGTTGGGCTAAGGTGATGGGTAATATGTTATTCAATCGTCAAGGGGCCACCACTGATTCGGTAGAATCTACTATTAATAGGGTTAAGAGAGATTTTAATCTGCAACTATTGGATATATTTGGGGACTCTGCTGAAGATTTAACTATCAGGCGGGCTGTTGGTGAGGTTATGAATGAGTTCACTGATATTGGAGCGATAAGAGTTGGGTATACAGGTATTGCAGATAATCTAAGTTCTCTAACACAGTCACAGGTTGATGAGATTGGACGTATCACACCTCTAGTTAGAGATCTTCAGAACACTATTAAGAGTGGGATGGATGAAGTAGGTGTTCAGTTCACAGAACTAGAACACTATGGAATGGCTCAATTGTGGGATACTATAGCTATTGGTAAGAATGTCGGAAAGTTTACTGATGATCTTCGTGTTGCCAGAGGGAAGCAAAGAGCTAATGGTGGTAAGATGTTCCAAGTTCAAGCATTCACAGACAATATTCGAGGTATAAAAAGATTAAAAACTGGTAAACAACAGTATGTAAAGAATTCTGCATTTACACGAGATGGTAAATTTAGACCACTTGCAAAACACTTTGAACAAGAAAGAAAGTTAATAGATGCCGACGCTAGAAAGTTTATGGCAGAGAATGGGTGGATTGATATGGACGCTTTGAATGTAGTTTCCACCTACGCAGACAAATCTATTAAGACGATGGAGTTTGCAAGAGTCTTTGGTGCCAATGGAGAGTTCTTTAACCATGCCTTTAGAGACATTAGAAGGGCCTTCAGAGATGCTGGAGATCCAAAGTTACAGAGATTTGAAGAGAAATATGTTAATCAGATGAGAGACTCTGTAGATGCTTTCTGGGGCAAATATGGGATGGGCGATAATGCATATAGTTCTGCTGGTGCTACTTCAATGGCAACATTGGTGTTCTTGGCAAATACAAACTATCTTCCTCGTGTTGCAATAACCAGCTTGGCTGACTTAGTACAACCATTTCAAAACTCAGGAATTGGTTCTTCTACTAAAGCATTACTATCACGATTCAATCCTAATATGGTTTCTTTTTCCAAACAAGTAAAATTTAAATCTGACAATGCTTGGGAAAGGGAATACAGTGCTTTACAAGCTCATGGTGGAGACCCATTTAATAAGTGGCAGACTAGGCTAGGTGACTGGAATCAGAAATTTTTCCAAGTTGTACAGTTGCAGCGTATCACATTAGCAGCACGTAATTTTGCTTATGATGCTGGTGTTAATCAAGCTTATAAAATAGCGAGGAATGTTACTAGGAAGGGCGGTAAAATTTCCAAGGGGACTCGTGAAGAAATGGGGAGCCTTGGTCTAACAGGCGACGACCTTACTGTGTTAGGCCAATTTAAAAATGTTAGAGAAGCTTTTGATGCGGGAGAAGGCAATGTTATTTTGGATAGGATTGGATTAAATGCGGCAGATAGGGATGCTATTGTTCCTCTTGTAGGAAATAGGTTACTATTTACACAGAGTCGTAATCCTTATATACGTTCATTAGGTCAGTTTCTATCGTGGGCGCAGGGTAAGACATCACAAACAAATTCCCTTGTAGCAAGGATAGAGAATGGTGATGCGAAGATGGCTGTGAGAATGTTAGGACTGACAACTATGTATGCGGGAGTTCAGCAGTTGCGTGAGTGGGCTAAACCTACTTATGATGAAAATGCCCATGATAAGTACTCACCAGTATCTACACAGGGTTTAAAAGAAGCGGCAGAACTTTCTGGTAACTGGTTGCCTTGGCACATAAATAAAATTGTGCGTATGTTCCAAACACCCCAAAATGCAGACCTACTTGCTAATGTAAGTCCCTCGCTTGGCTTGATAGAAGACTCTTGGGATACGACATTTAAAATATTTCGTAATATAGAAGATGAAGATACAGAGGGTGTTATTTCTAACCTATTGGATGTTACTCCAGGCGGTAGAGAATTGAAAGGTTATGGTGAAAGATCCGATCTGTTTGAAATAAGGGACAGACCTAGAAAAGGACGTGCTATAGGAGGTCTTGTAGAAGATGTTCCAGGTGTTCCAGAAGAACCTGATGAACGTATAGATAAGATGACAGGAAGGCCCTACAATGAACAAGCTGGTGGAGCCTTTGTAGATGAGGAAGATCGTGGACCTACTGAAGACTTAGATAGGCTTGGATATGCTGAAGGTGGTTTTCTTAGTACAGACAAAGAGAACTATTTGGAGCAGTGGTCAAGAGAAGGAGCGCAAGCTCAACAGCAAGAATGGATAAGAAATCAATATAATAATATGTTGGGTAGAGTAAATTCTATAACTGGTAAGACGCAATGGTTTAAAGATGAGGATGGACAGCCTCCAGATTTTAGTTTGTTAAGCGGTGTACCCGGTCAAGAATCTATAAATACACGACCAGTTATGTATCGAGAAGCAGCAGATAATGCTGAGATGGCTAACCTTAGACGTTCCCTAGATAAAATGGAAGAGACAGAATTTAGTCATTGGTCGCAACTGCAATTAAGAAAGACACCAGAACTACAGCACGGGGGTCGGTTCGGTCTTTTTGCAGAGATTGGTGAATTTGCTCCTGGTCGTGGGTCTAGGGGTGGAGAGAATGTTAGAATGTACGGTATGCCTCCAGAAGGAGAGGTGTCCAAATATTCACCCATCGCAGGAATGTATTTTAGGAACTTGGACAAAGAAGGCAGATATGCGGATGAGGGATCTATCCTAGGGTCTCCTCAACACTTTCCAGAGTTTTACGAAAAAGTTACAGAAAGCCTTCCTGATAGTGTATCACAAGAAGAGACTATTCGTGCAGGAGATATATTTGTGGAGGGTCAAAGTATGCTAAAGGGTTCTCCTGAAAACACGGCTTATACTTTATGGCATGAAAGGATGCATCGTGGGATGTATCGAAGTTTAGGACAAGCAAATGAGTATCTTGAACAGTATAAGAAAATTGTGCATAAGCCCGAAAAGTTTTGGACAGTCAATGAAAAACGCTTATATGAGCAGTACAGTGGCGTTTTAGGCAGCACTCCGAAAGAGGTTGACAGAAATATATCTGTTCTAGACGGTATTTTAGAAAATGGTCATCGTTATATAAATATTCTAGAAGAAAGATATCGGGGTGGTGTCTGGGATATGTTTCAATCATTAGAATTGTACATGATGGAGTTGGCTCATAAGGAAGACCTACCGATAGGACGTTTTACAGAATTATATCGTGACTTACATAAGTGGAAGGATACTCTCCCTAGAGAAAGAATATACACGTATGAGCAAGTAATACCTGCACTTTCTAATGAAACGATGCAGGATTATGTGGATTGGTCTGATGATCGCATAGACGAACTAGAACAAGCTCAAAATATTGTAGATGCTATGCTAAGTCAGGATGAATCTAAAACACGTTTAGAAAGTATTAAGGACTTCTTCTTGGGGCTTCTCTTTAACTAGTCCGTATGGACAATGATGGGACAATAATATTAATTACTGAGCTTCTCGAACAGAAGCGACGTAAAGAAGAGGAGCTAGAATTTTATCATAGAGAACTAGAGCAGTTAAAAGTTAAAGCCGAGATTGTTGAGAAAGAATTACTGATGACTCGGATGATTATAGATTTAATTGAAAATGAGAGGATACGTACAAAATAGTTTGGTGCTGATTTTACTATTAGGATGCGCCTCTATATCTCAAGAACCAAGAACATTTGAAGAAATAAAACATAAGCTACGTGGAGAAGTTCAAAGAGACTGTGAAAAGGAAGTGTTTTTGGGTATACAACCAGATTATCCACTAACAAATTATAGTACATATCGTATACTTATGGAGATGGGTATTGATGGACCGTCACCTTCAGAATGGTGTCGTGAATACGCAAGGAGTAAAGTACCATGAAGAATAAAGAGTTACATGAAAAGATTTTATATCCTGTTACCCGTGTCCGTTGCGGCAAGGGTGGTGGTAGCGGCGTACTTGTTTATAGTAAGCCAGATCCTAAGACTAATAAGTACATCAACATCGTACTTACCTGTCAGCACGTTATCGCTGAAGCTATAAAGCTTGAGGATCGTTGGGACACTGTACTAAAGAGAGAAGTTAAAAAGGATATTATGGAGGAGGTTGCCGTAGAGATATTTCAATATGATGACTCTACTGTAGTTTCTTCAAACTCTACACAAGCTCAGATCATTGCTTATGATGAGCACCATGATCTAGCAGCAGTCATGCTAAATAACAATCATAAGATGGACTACACAGCCTCCATCCTACCTAAAGATGAGATAGATGATCTACGCTTATTTGATCCAACGTGGACAAGTGGCTGTAGTCTTCTACATGACCCCTTTGCAAACCCTGGCACACTTACCTACCTCCGAGAACTCATTGAGCAGAAGTCCTATATTATGACGAATGCTTCGAGTGTATTTGGAAACTCTGGAGGAGGTTTATTCCACGGTGACAAGGGCCATCTATTAGGGCTAACGAGCCGTATAACTTCCATGCAGTTAGGCTTCGGGATAGATGTTATGACTTGGATGGGCTTCAGTACACACCCTGAGAGGATGTATGAGTTCTTTGATCATCAAGAGCTACAGTTCTTGTATGACAAAAACGATACCTTTGAAGCTGGTAAGAGGCGGCGAGAGGCGAAAAGAAAGAATGCAATTAAGAGCTTTTTAATGTCTGGTCAAGACTTAGGAGAGCCTACTCAAAAAGAAGAAACCTTTTCAGAGGAAGATGTCATAGGACCGTATGGTGGGTTAGGTGATGGTAGTATTTGGTAGGATTATAACTAATGATTTTATATGATGAAAGACAACTTGATAAAGCTTATCGTATATATGCGAAACATCAAGGTATAAACGGTGTTCCATTTATAAGTATTGATAACTTTAGAAAGATGTTCGAGGAGCAACAAGAGGCCCTGCTAGAGGATCTCACAGAGCTGTTTGGAGGTTTTGATAATGATCCCAATTATTGATGCTATTTCAAGACTTGCAGGAACGTGGCTAGAAGGCCGTGTAGCGAAGACTAAGGCTAAGGCTGAAGCAGAGGCTACGGTTATGATTAAGCAAGCCGAGAGTGCTGCTGATTGGGAGGCTGCGATGGCACGTAATAGCGGTCAAAGCTGGAAGGATGAGTGGCTAACGCTGCTCTTTAGTATACCTCTTATCATGTGCTTCATACCTTCAATGGTTCCATATGTTAGAGAGGGATTTGCAGTGCTAGAGAGTATGCCTGATTTTTATCAATATACTTTGTCTGTTATTGTAGCGGCATCCTTTGGGGTGCGAAGTGTGATAGGCGTTATGAATAAGAAGAAGAAATGAGTAATTTTGATAGCTTCTGTACTCGGATGTGGCTTGATCACTGTGATGAGAACAACGATGTATTGTCAACAAGGCTCACCCTAGATGAGTACAAAGATCTTTACATGTGGTGGCTCTCAGGAATATTTTATAAGAGAGAGTGGCTGCAAAACGAATGACTACGTGACTGCTTTTATGTCCAGTCTCTTAGCTTGTATAAATTTTTCTGAGTAAGTAAGCACTAAACTTGCGTGTTTCTGTATATGATTTAAAAGCATTTCAGAATCTTTTCCAGATTCTACATTAGCCAGTGCATCAGCTAAAGAGGATATAATATCACTATTTGTTTTCATAATGACTTCCTCTTGGCTCATGATACTAAATGGGAAATCGAAATCTGTCATTAGAACACCTCCACAGAATATATCAGTACTAAGGCGACTACTATAGAGATAGTCATTAACTTACACACATCTTTATAATTTTTCATTTCTTTATCTAAATGCATCTAATTCAGCTTCCAGGTAATTATGTAACCTATCAAGCTTTATATGCCCCTCCTTTAATATCTTTCTAACTAACAATAACTCATCGCCCTCAAATACTTTGTGAGCGTCCTCGGTTGGAAGACCACTAAGCTCAGTAATGAGATTCCCTTTTGCATCTATCAGTATTCTAAATGATAGAATATTTCCTTCATTGCTCTTCAATTTGTTCATACTTCTGTAAATCCGTAAATATAATCCTCTCTTGGTTTCCTCGAAGCCCTGCCTTCTGATATGAAGTTGACCTGCCCTCAAAGAAGTTCTGGTGTTCAACACCAAGCACTTCGTCTACCCAAGGTAGTGGATTGTCCTTAACCCCAAAGTTTGGTTTGAGGCCCAACTGGAGAAGTCGCCTGTCAGCTATGTATCTATTATACTCGTACATTTCCTTCTTAGTTAAGCCCTGGATATCACCCATCTCGAAGACAAGATCTAGAAACTTATCTTCTAGATGCACCATCTCTCTACAGGTTTGATATATTTCCTTCTTGAAATCGTCTTGCCAAATGTCAATGTTCTCGTGTACAAACTCCCTGAATAACTTAGTCATTGCTTCGACATGAAGTGATTCATCTTTGATACTAAATGTAACAATTTGACCCATTCCTTTCATCTTACCGAACCGTGAAAAGTTTAATAAGATGATGAAACTACTGAACAGTTGAAGCCCCTCAGTAAATGCTGAGTAAACTGCTAAAGCTTTGGCAATAGACTCCTTATTAGAGGCAGTAACTTTAAAATTATTAACATATTCATGCTTCTTAGCCATCTCCTCATACTCATCAAAGGCTTTATACTCTAGCTCTGGCATACCTACCGTATCTAATAGTAGGCTATAGGCATGTTGATGAATGCTCTCCATATTTGCAAATGAACCCATCATCATACGTGCTTCAGGCTTTTTAAATATACGCATGTATTTATCTACATACCCTGCACCAACATCAACATCTGATTGGGTGAACAGCCTGAATATCTGTGTCAATAAATTTCTTTCGACATCCGTTAGAACCTCTGACCAATCTTTAACGTCGGTGTGCAGGGGAACCTCTTCGGGCAACCAATGCATTTTGTTCTGCTCAAGATAGTAATCAAACATCCAAGGATGATCGAACGGTTTGTAATAACTTCTAGTACTAAGAAGACTCATTTATTGTTCTCCACAGGGAAGCAATTAAAGTTTGCAGCCACAGTCCGACGTTCCCCTTCTCCCCTAAAAGGATAGACTGTGTGTTGCAACCAAGAAGGAAAGAAATATATTGTGCCTACTTTAGGTTTACACATAGTAGCATATGTAGGTTTTAATATTTCTTTATCTCTTGTCGAGTTTCTACCATAGAAAAATTCTAAGAAACCATCTGAACAACCTGAAGCATTGTAATAATTAAGCTTCCCTTCTTCGGATGGGTCAGTTAATTTAGAAATCTGTTCTGGAATTTTAGTCCAGGTAGTACAACTAACACCCATAGCTGTCTTGGTTCCGTGATCATGGAGTGGATTATAATCTCCTTCGTAGCTATGAACTGACCATAGTTTATCTATATCTATTTGTCTATCGCCAATAAGCGTTTGCCCTGTCATGCCTAGAAAGTCTGCTACATACCTAGCAGCTATACTGCAAAAATCTATTCTAACTTCCTCCAATTCTTTACACTCATGATCCATAGTAAGCTGTTCACCGCCGTGTATCTGTCCAACTAATGTGTCGGCGGCAGTCTTACGATCCTTATTTTTTAGTAACTTATCTAAATACTTATTTAAAGAGTCGATAATTTTTTTAGGAATCTGTGCCTCCATTAAAAACACGGAAGGCAGAGTCAGCATTTTATATGTTAGTTCAGTCACTCGATGTCATCTTGGTAACGTACAAAATATTCAAGTGCTGTTATCTTTTCTTCGGCCTGTGCAAGCTGTGCAACCAGTTCATCCATAGAATTTATTAGATGAGGGTGATCCCCAACAGCTACAGGATTTTCAAAATAGTTGGAAAGCTCTGCTTTAGCTATCGCTACTTCTGCTTTGTATCGGGCCTTGAGTGCCTGGTATTTCATATTCTTTCTCCTTAATAAGGTCTTCTATTCTCCAAAGTCCCAAGGACTTGTCTTTATATATTCCGCCAGATTCTGTACATCCCTCATTAATTATTTTTATCGGTTCAGGGAGAGAGAATGGCGGTATTTGTAAGTTTAGTGGTCTCCAATTCCCAGTACTTATCTTGGGATTGTGGTCCCTATCTGGAAATGTGGTAGTAAGTAAATATTTTATATCTGATCTAGAAAGGTTATCTATAAAATTCATGATATCTTCATGTGTTAGATGGACAAGGCAATCTCGTACCAGTATAAGATCTACTTTCGGCAGATCATCTTTAGTTATGTCTAGTTGTCTAAAAGACTTGTTCTTAGTTTCATACTGTTTGTTGTTTGTGATAATATCAGGAACAATGTCTGCTCCAATGTACTTAGTATTACCTAACTTTACCTTCTCCATCCAGAAGAAGTCTCCGCATGGAGCATCCAATAGTGATTTTATTTTGTAATCTTTTAAGAGCTTTGGTAACTCTACAATACACTTCTTAGTTTGGTCTAGTCTTGATCCGCTTCCAGATAGAGTATCCTTGTTACCCCACTTTTTAGACTTATAAATGTCAGTAAATTTTTCTTCAAGTGACGTAACATGTAATACATTAGAGTCCATTTCTTCTATAACATTGTCTAGAAGACGCTCTAATTCCTCTCTCGTATAGTTCCACTCTGTAAAGTGGTCAATGATTGAACGTATCATGGGGTGGTTCTTATCTTTGTATAGTTCCATCCAACCTATCATAAAATTTCTAGCCTTGCAATGCATGTCTATAAGATACTTAACTCCTTCAGGTCTTCCAAATCTATGGAGCCACTTTAGAAAAGGAAGACACAACGCACGACCACCCCTTTGTCTGAACTTCTCATGTAGGTAAAATTCTTCTCCTCCAAATCCTCGAAGGAGCGGGTGGAATCCAGGCCAATGTTCTTTCTTACAGGAGAAGATTCCACATCCCATAGCAGGTATCTCAAATGCTTCTCCAGATTTTAATAAATTTTCATCTGTTGCCCAGTGTCCATATGCTTGATTCTGCCATTCCATATTTAAATGAGTTGAGTACCCTATAAGATCTTCATGTATGAGTGGTCCCTGTATTAGATCTTTAGTATTGGGAAAGGCTGTATAGTAACTAATCAACTGTTTAAGTGATCCTGGGGCCAGCATGACATGACAGTCTATACATAGAACATAATCACTTCTCGCTTGTTCAAATACCTGACCCTTAACAAAACAACTTTCGTATTCTGTAAATGGGATATATCTACCATTAGGTACATTATCCTCCATAAACTTCTTTACTTCTTTACCATGCTTTCCATCTGGACAATTATCAATTACAAGTATTTCAACCTGGTCCATAACTTCAGGGTGGTACAATCGTAGCGCCTGAACAGAGAAGTAGACCCCATCATAGTCTTCATATGTCGCCATCCCAACAGTTAGACTGGTCATAGTTTTAGATATATACCTACAAGTACTAAAAATACTGCGGCTAGTTCCACTCCTAGTATGGTATGATACCATATCCAACGAACTTTGTACATTCTCAACTCGATTCTCCTATCTTCCTGTTGAAGCTCATAGTCTTCCATAAATTCTCTTAGTCTTGTAAATTTACCCTTCACAACTTAAACACTCCACATCCTCCAGATTTATCCTTGGTATTTTTATATTCACATTCTCTGCATCTCTAACCGATTCAGATCTTAGGTAGTACATAGACTTCAACGTATTAGCTCCTGCCCAATGGACATCATTGACATACTGTAGGAACTTATCGTGTACTTCCTGTGGCTCTGTCGTTGGTGGAGGTGTAAAGAATAAGTTTACGCTCTGACTCTGACATATATACTGCTGCCTCTGGTGAGCGTGTTCTATCAACCATATTTGATTTATTTCAGGGGCCGTTTTAAAGACCTCTTTCTCATCATCATCTAGTATATCTAGGTGCTGAACAGATCCTTTGTGACTTATAATGTCCTTCCATACTTCCTCACGCTCCTTAACCTTTAGTCCCTTCTTTACTAAGAGCCTATCGAGATAAGGGTTTTTAACCTGGAAGCTGCCACTTAGAGTCTTGTGCGTATATGCGTTAGCCCTCGTTGGCTCAATAGAAGGACTCGTTCCACCGCATATAATGGAAGAAGAAGCATTAGGAGCAACAGCCAATAGATTAGCATTACGCTTAAAACTCCCAGCCATATCAGGTGCCTCCCCACGATCCTTGCCCAGTACCATAGTCGCTTCTTCAGCCTTGTGCTTAATCGTTGAGAAAGCTCGGTGATTAAAGCTTGAGGCGAGTACTCCCTCGAAAGGTAACTTACGATGTTGTAAGTAACTATGAAACCCCATCGCTCCAAGTCCAACTGAACGTTCTCTATATGCTGAGTAAGCGGCTTTTGCAAAACCTTCTTTACCTTCTTGAACATAATTCTTAAATCTCCTGAAATTTGCATTATAATCACTGTCCAATACTTTTGTATCGACTATACTTTCAATAAATAATTCTAAAACATTATCCAGCATCGTAACCATATCTGCTATAAAATTATCATCCTCTGACCACTCATCAAAGGTCGCTAGATTAACACTCGATAAACAACAAACAGCAGTCCTCTCCTCGTCTGTGGGGAGGGTTATCTCAGAACAAAGGTTGCTTTGATTTATCTTTAAACCTAAGCTCTTTTGTTCACTCGGCAGAAATTCATTACATTTGTCTATATTTAATATGTATGGCTCTCCTGTTTCAAAACGGGTCTGTATAAGCTGCCACCATAGGCTCCTGGCACTCACAGTCTTTAAGCATTCCTTTGACTTAGGATCTATTAATCTCCAAGGCTCGTCTGCTTGTACTGCATCCAAGAATTGATTAGTTATATTGACTCCATTATGAATGTTAAGGCTCTTGCGATTAATGTCACCACCCGTAGGCTTACGCATCGCTATGAACTCTTCAATCTCAGGATGAGATATATCCATGTAGGCTGCGTAGCTGCCACGCCTTGTAGTGCCTTGGTTAAAGGCAAGCATACAGGAATCTACAACGTGCATGAAGGGTATAGATCCTGTTGATCGGCTACCGCTACTTGTTGATACACCACTAGATCTTACGTCACCCCAATAACCTCCAATACCGCCACCGGCAGAGGCTAACCAGATGTTCTCATCATAGTGCTGAGACAAACCCTCCCTTGAGTCTGGTACATAATTTAAGAAGCAACTGATTGGGAGTCCTCGTGTAGTACCCCCATTAGATAGTATGGGTGTGCTGAACATAAACCAGAATTTACTGGCGTAGTTGTAGAGACGCTGCGCTAATTCATAATCTGTATTACCCTTGTAAGTTGCAGAAAACACAGACGCTCTAGCGAAAGCCTCTTGCGGGGATTCTTCATCTCCCCATAAGTATCTATCTTGTACGGTTGATAGGCCGAAATCTTCTAGTAGGTTATCATGTTCATAATCTATTTGGATGCCCAGGTATTCCTGCACTCCAACTCTAGGTATATTTGTCGAGATCATCCTTATCTTCCTTGTATCTTAATTCATCTTTTTTTATTTTTTTAAATCTTTTACTTTTTGAATTAGTTCTAGATTTTCTACGCTTAATATATTGTAAGCGTCTATCACTTTTCCTGTCCCAAGACATCGTGATCCTCCATAAACTTCGTAAGGCGCTTCTCATACCATTCAGCTTTATCTAAATCTTCAAAGCCATTCTTATACCTAAATCTCCAACGGTACTTCATAGAGTTGCCACGTAAATATCCTATATATTCTTCCTCTGATAACATAGCTTCAATGGCATCTATGCACTCAGTATGTCCCTGATTATAATGTACAGGACTATGTACATTATTGTATTGTTTATTGTAATCATCAGACTTGTAGTTCACATCCGCCACTATATTCCTTCTCTTACGTGCTTCTCGATACTTAGCACCATCAGTCTTACTGTCCCCAGTACCAAATTTTTGAGCTAGGGCATCCCACTCGTCGGGGGTTATATCATCTACGGTTCTTGTCATTTTATATCCACTCGTCAGGTAAATTATACTCAGAGAACCACCTAAAACCGTTGGCCTCCGCCCACTCTGCATGGGACCGTTTGGTTCCATCCTTTCTTTTCTTTGCTCCAGGCATAGGAGCCTGTGGGTTAGCAAAGACAAAGACTAGTTCAGTACTAGGCATTAGGACTTTCTTTATCCATAAGTATTTACTATACTCAGCGTAGTCCCAAAAGCGGCCCTTCGCTTCTAATAGAATTTTAGAATAGCCAACTCGTTTCACAAAGTCAGGATGATAGGAGTGCTCAATAACATAATGAACCTTCTCTGGATGGTAGTCCCAATCTTTAAGTAGTTCACTATGCAGTCGAGCCTCCCACTTAGAATCGTATCCACTTGGTACATCCTTCTCAATGGGTCTTCGCTTTCTTGGTTGTCTTTTTTTAATGAATTGGTCCCTGCCTTTTTGTTAATTCTTCATCAATTGAATCTCGTAGCTCCATTAGAACTATAAAATCTATTTCTTCTACTGGACCGCCACTCATTATGTAACCTGAGAGGCCCACTAGAAGCTGGGCTAGTGGTCTTGGATCACCTCCCGACTGCCAATCTTTATTAGGCATTCGAGTTCCTCCATTGTTATAGACTCAATACAAGTCTCTGGTTTCTTTCTTATCAGTTCTTTTATCTTCTGTCTTATCCACTTCGGGCTATATGTACTCAAACGAACTGTGCCTTGAAAAAAGACATGTTTATCTTTAGGCATTAGGGAGTGTACATTTTCTTTGGTAATCTTATCTGCATCACCTTCCGGTACTATGGACTTCAGCCACTCAACTAGAATAACACTCACCTGTCTGCTTATCCTTTTTGAAACTCGACTATTCATTAACTGCTAACTCTTGGACCTTGGGCGTAGACATGACACGGGTGAAATACTTCAGTCCAGAAGCATACTTGAATATTCTCAAGCCCCTACCATTATTGGAATCAGCATAACACTCTATCTTATGTGGGCAATATCCACACTCTCTAGGCAATCTTTGATTACCTTTCACGCCTTCAGCCACAGTAGCATAACATCTTTCTGGCGGCGTGTCTATATCTGCTGCATCACGGACAGACTTTATTTTATTTCGAACATTAACTTTTACCAGTGGTCCGGGTTGATATAAAGCCAGCTCACCACTCTCTTTATTAAGAGCTAGGAAACCTCCGTCGCTGGTTCCCTCTGGCTCTTCGTATCCAGATAGCTGTGCCATGTAACCAAATGGATCACTAGTATGTAGTGTTCCATCCTGAAACTTCTTGAATGCAAAGTTCGAGGCTGTCTTAATATCTACAACTTCTCCATCTATCTTACAATCAATATGGCCTATGACCCCATCAACCTCCACCTCTTTCTGTTCATCCGTTACCTCATGACCAGAGAGTTTGACAAGCAAGAGCACCACTTCTTCTAGCATATGTCCGTAAAGAAACTTTATGAACGTGTGTGGGTCAGCTCTATTATAGAGTGGCTTGTCCTTCTTTAGATCATACCAGAGTCGTCTTAATGGTCTACCAACATTTGACATTCGCAAACCCTTAGACTCCTGATGTGGCTTAGACCAATGCCGAATGACATTCTTCATACGCTCTCCGAAATCTTCGATATCCTTCTCAGGTATATTAAGATCCTCCTGGTCACATAGACAGGAGAGGGTCTCGTAAATGTCTTCTACTACATTCTCCAAATTTTTCATTTCTTATGCTCCACAAATCTCATCTTACGTGTCTCCGAGTTAAAATGTAAGTATCTCACACCTAATTCTTTTTGTATATCTGATCTGGCTGATAGTCTTCCATCCTTGTATGACTTAACATCAATCAAGAGTATGTTTCCTTCTGGTGTCATTGCTACCAGATCCACTGGTCCTGTACAACCACAGTTTTTGAATACGTTATACCCATTATCCCATAGCCAGGTGATAGCATAATATTCTGCTATGTCACCAATTTTGTTGGGGTCAGTGGGCTTTGTTGGTGGGAACAGGTCTTCTGGTGGACTATCATTGCTAATGCGTTTCACTCCAATTGTCTCCTATAGTATACTCGCCATCTAAAGGACATATAAGGTTAAACACGGAGGCAGTTTCTTTTATTGCCTCTACCGCAAGTTCTCCTACTCTCTCAGCATCCTTCTCAAGTACCTCGATCTGCCACTCATCATGTACATTCGCAACGAACCTGGCATTAAGACTATGCCTCTTGATCGCCTCATCTAGGGTGATAAGGGCTTGTTTCATTACTAGCGCACCAGCACTTTGCAAGAGTGTGTTAAGTGCCGAGTGTTCGGACCTCACAAATATCTTTCTGCCGTCTAATCCCTTGAGAAATCCTCGTTGCGAAGCCGTTGACACTCTTTCTCTAAGAGATTTAAATGATGGGAGATTATCAAAGAAATGTTTTCTAAGATCTTTCCCACTGCTTGGGCTTCTACCAACCAAAGTTCCAAGTTTTCTATCTCCTGCTGCGTAGAGGAGCGCGTATATGAATGTCTTTGCCTGATTTCTTGATTGAAGTCCCGCAATTTTTTGATTAGTGGAGTGTATGTCACCATTAACGATTTCATTTATATAATTTTCATCCTTCATGTAATGTGCAAGCATTCGTAGTTCAAGTTGACTCGCATCAACACCTACCAACTTATGACCAGGTGGTACTATCCAACATTCTCTACACTCCTTGCCATATGGTGATGACGTACTGGGTACTTGTGCCATGTTTGGCTGCTGGTGCGTCATGCGTCCGGTTATAGCGCCATTAGATATAACAGATCCATGTACCCTACCATCGTCCTGAACATATTCTAACCATCCTTTCTTACCGCCTACTTGTGCAACCCTCTTCTGCAAGAGGATATACTCAGCAATAAGTTCTGCCACAGGTATCCCTTTAATCCCTAGAAGGACTTGCTCATCGACGGTTGGTCTCCCGTTAGGGGTAAACTTATCAGGTTTCCAGCCGAGTTCTTGTAACCTCTCGCTTATCTGAGGTCTTGAACTAAGATTAAACTCAGAAATCATGTACCTGCTAATGGGTCTGTGTGTGAAGGCAGCTAGTTCCTGATATTCTTCATCAGTCAACCTTATACCTTTACCATCTAGGGTCTTCGCTGTCTTAGCAAGTGCTCCCGTCTTGGTAAATTGTGCATACAGTTTTACTTCACTGACTCTCGGCTTGAAGATAGTCTGAACTTCTCTTTTAATACTCTCCATTCTCTCTTCAAGTTTTGCCTTCAGTATCTCTGCACTAATACTATCAAATAGGAAACCGTTCTCACGCTGCTCATAAAGAATCCTTGATACCTTACTCTCTAGGGCTACCGATTCCTTAGAGAATCCTTTTCCTTCTTCTCTAAGCTCATGATAAACCTTCTCATTAAGCTCGACATCCCTGATACAATACTCAAGCATCTCCCCTGAGTAATGGTCAAACGTTTCAAAGTCTATCTTAGCCATGCCCAACCTAGAACCCCATGCAGCAAGGGAGTGTCCTCCATCACGGGTAGGGTTAAAGAGCCTGGACAGAGTGTGGGTATCTACAATACTAACCCCCTCTCTACCAAGCTTGACATTCATAAGCTCTTCAATAACAGGTATATCAAAGCCTATTATGTTATGTCCTACAAGATAGTCTGCCCTTTGTAAGAAAGCGACTCCTTCTTCTATTGACTCTGGGCCAAAGGTATAGACATTCTTAGTATCTAAATCCTTTGCGACAAGACACCATATCTTTTTGACATTTGGAGGGAGGTCATTTGTCTCGATGTCAAAGACTAGTCTAGTCATTTTAATTAAACTCCAGTGGAACGTCCTCTTCTAAGAGGGAGTGTGAAAGGTCTCCAGTTTCAATCTCACTTAGTCTACCTGTCTCTCTATCATAGAGTAACGAGGTAGCTAGGCCAACATCTCCAGTGTATCTAGACTTCAGAACTCTGACCTTAGTTGTGTTAGCCTCATCCATATTGTCAGATTGTTGGTTTCTTTCTAAGGAAAGGACGCAATCTGATAGCTGTGCTATGCTCTGCGATCCTCTGAGATGGCTCAGGCTTGTCTCTATACCATTCTCATGGCCCTTATTACCATCCACCCTACGAAGATGTGACACCAGTATCAGGCCCACGCCTGTCTCTTCTACAAGGCATCGGAAGCGGGTCATGATATTATCTATGGCTCGTCTCTCATCCCCTTCTGCGAGTGAAGAGACTATCATATGGAGGTGGTCTACTACCACCCACTTACAGTTACAACCAACAATCATAAATCTTAGCTTCGAGAATATCTCTTCTATATCGTTGGTTCCAAAGTGAGCATGAATCCATACCCTATCCTTGTTATCCTCGGTGTATAGAATATCGAAGTATCTGTTCCACTCTTCATCTGAGAATGTTTCTCTTATCTGATCTATATAAAGCTTCGCATTAGCTTCAATAGACATGATACCATCGAAGGTTCTCTCCCTGCTCTCTTCCAAGGATATAATCCCAACGTTATCTCCTGTTGTTTTTATGATCCAGTGTTCAAGCTCTCGTGTTACTGAGGATTTACCAAGCCCCGTACCTCCAGTGAGAGTTACGAGTTCACCTTGTCTGAGTCCGTACAGTTTCCTGTTCAGACCCTCCCAAGGATAGGGTATAGAGTCCTTCTTCTCACGCTTCTTGAACATCTCCCTATTGTCGGACACATTGATAACACCAGAAGGTGTATACACTTTAGCATCCCAAAAGGCTCTTGTGAATTTCTCTCGCTGGTTCTTACGGAGCATTTCATTAGGGTCTTTGAATCCCTCTGGGAGAGTAAGAATCCTAGCGGAACCAGGTCTTAGGAGCCTTGCTACTTTTCTAGCTGCTTCTCTACCTGGTTTATCATTATCAAACGCAATCACAACAGTATCAAAGCTCTCCAGAAACTCCAGAGATTCTTTGACATCTTTGGTTGCGCCAGCCGCTCCAGACTTAATGGATACCACAGGCCACTTACTGCCTAGCAGTTCGTAAGCAGCCATAGCATCGCACTCTCCCTCTGTGAGGGTTATGTACTTGCCCTTCTTAGGGGCAATCTGTTCACCAAATAAACCATTGTCTGAGGCGTAACCCTTCCATGTGAAATGCTTATCATTCACATATCTAACCTTAACCGCTGTCACTTCATTCGCTGTGAAGTATGGGTAGAAGTGTTGAGTTGGGTAGCCCTTGGAATCAACGGCTATCTTGACACTATACCTCTTGGCAGTTGCTTCAGATATGCCCCTATCTAGTAGGGGTCCGTAGATTCCTGCTGTTGAGGAGTTGTCTATTGGTACATTTTTATTTTGCTTATCCGTTCTAACATTTTCTGCTGTTTTTATCAAGTCTTCAATCTCTCCTTGGTAATCCTTTCGGATATCTTTAGTGTATGCCTTACAACTAAAACAGTAAGATGACCAATCCTCGTCTATTGAAAAACATCCATTATGTTCACAATAGGGACAGGACAGATGTGTGTACTTCAGATTGTTATCACTAATCTTCTTCCTCCTTTACCTCTTTCGTTTCTATGATGGCCTCTTCCTTCAGAGCATTCTGTACTAATGCATTGAATTGTACACCTGCTGCCTGAAGAACAGAGAGTCTCTTATTTAACCCCTGAACCTCGGCATTGACTTCTACAAGAAGCGCGAATGCTTGCTGCGCCTCCTGCTCTAATGCTCGAACATCATAGGTCGCCTCTTCAGTTCCATAGACCCAGGAAGGCGCTTCCTCTTGGGCCACTGCCTCTTCCTTATCTGCCATATTAAAACTCCAATGTGTTTGCTGTTGATCCGTTACCTGTCTCGCCATACTCCACAAGGTCAAGTACCTGCACTGCTACTGGTTCGGCACGTAACACCATGTTCCCTGACCCCCTCATGGGGTACTCTCTGTGTGACCACTGAACTTTAACTCTACTACCATTACCCACTGCAACGTCAATATCTTGATTGTCGGTATTAACTAGTCTCGGTGCATCATTGGGAGCACCGTCCTTAGAGTGAGCAAACTTTTGAAATACTACCACTGGATCAGGTGAGAAATCTTTCGTACCTGCTGCGTGACAGCCAAAGTAGCCAGCATCGCTAAAGAGTTGGAAGACTTCATCTGACACAGCTAGATTCAGTTCAAATTTCTGTGGTTCGAATCGAGTATTGGGTACAAGGATGTGCGCCCAATAAGCAGTACCTTCCACAACAGAAGGAATACCATTAATTTCTCTCATATTTACTTATCTCCGTTATCTTAACTATCAAAACACTACAACATTATATCATATATGCTACTTAACAGCCAGCTTTAATTTCAACTCACATCCATTGACCTCATCAATGAGTGTCCAGTTAAGGGCGCGAGTGTAACGTTCAACTGCTCTGTGTAGATCTTTTGGGCCATCGCCTACCACAATTATATCGTAGGTCGTGCCATCAGAAGCTACGCCAAAGGTAGCTGTAAATGCATAGGTTCCAAGTTTATCTGTCCTCTCCATTGCCCTGGTCAGTATCCTTTGAGCCATGTCAGCGTTGTCAGGACTCTTTGGACAAGGCGTGTCCTCTCCTACTGAGGCTACGAATGGGTCTGGTGGAGGCGGGGGTGTGGGGGTTGTGGATACTATCCTCTCGCCCGTATACTCTTCTAGTGGAGTAGGGTCCGGGTTTACAACTGGTTGCGTTGGTTCTCTGAACTCTTCTCTAACATCCTCAAGCTCAGTCCTCAACTTATTAACTAGGCCAGACAAATCCTCGATCTCTTCGTGGAGTTTTAGTACCTCTTCAAACTGTCTCTCCACTTGAGTAGTGAGATGTGAACTTAGGCTTTCATGCATACCACTAAGCCGTTTATTTAATTCTAAAATGAGTTCCTTATTGTCAGCACTTGCACTACCAACATCATCTTCGAGGGTCCGTACATCTTGGCTCAGTCCTTCCTGTACTATCCTCTGAACCTTTGAAAGTTCAGCCACATTATCCTGTAAGGAAGTAATATTTAGTTCTTGTCTCCTCAATTTGTCAGATTGTATGCCTGACCATATTAAGAAACCATATATAACACCAACCGTTACAAATACGGCAGCGCTAATCCCTGCTGTCTTTAGATTCATAGGCAATCTCCTGCATGAATGGATCATATACATCTGTTAGAAAATCTAGGTCAATGCCCTCCCCAATTTCCACAATGACCTGCTTGTTGGTGGTCTTTAAGACCTCCATAGTCATCTTAGCTTTGTACATTTGAGACATATACTTTGAAGTTTTGAATAGTTTCCAGTGTTCCAAATCAAAACCATAAATATTTGTCATATACTTGCTAGATATTCAATGAAGTCAGGTATCAAGTCAAAAATTTCATTGTCTTCTTTTGGTAAGAGACGATCATTTCCAGATTCCTTACAGAAACCTATAAACCTCTCGATTAAATTATGTTTTGATGGACACCTGACACCCATCCCTAACACAAAAGCTCTTGTGTATGCGTCCTCTACTGTCTCATAAGCATCTTGTTCTCTTAATGAATGTATATCTGGTAGGGACATTTCGTTCTCCGTTTTACACTATGTAGTTAAGGGTATCACAAATCAAAGCTATTGTCAAGAGCCGCGAAGAAATCCGCAACAGTTTCCTCTGTCATGCTGCCTATCCCAAAGAGTTGCTCCTGTAGAACACTATTACGTTCTAAAGTTTCAAGCTCTTCGAGTTCGTCTTCTACTTCATACAGATTACCTGTCCAGTAGGCTGACTCTAGGTCGTATCCTTCCTGGGTTTCACGTTCTTTCATTTACTTCTTCCTCATCGTCCCCCAAGGACATCACAACAACGTGTTTATCAAACCACTCATCGCTGCCTACTTCCTTACGCAGTGCCTTCTTAAACTTAGTCATCCTGTTGTTCGAGTTAGTCCTACTGGTATTCTTCTTTTGTTCTTTATCCATTTATCTATCCCCTTCTTCATATATATTACTCACATCAACCCACTCAGTACCCTCAATATCAGGATGATCGAACTCATAGCTAGATTCAGAAACTACATCCTCGATCTCCGCATCATCAGACAGTACAATCCTGATAGTGGCATAAATTACCTTACTCATACCCATCTCTCCATATCTTCGTTAGACTTCATCTATATCTCTAAAACAAAGCTCCCATCGTCTAGTCTAGCATCCTCACAAAATAAAACAGCTCTATATATAGGGTACATTTCATTGTTGTCAGAACAGACAATGGATACGTGTTGCTTTTGCTGCTCATCAGTTAAAGTATTGATAAGTTGTGCCAACTCTTTGTAACTAATAGGCGAATGAAAATTAGTCCGCACGATATTCTTGTAAACTCTATCCATACATCTCTCCCATTTCTCTTGGATCAATACTTATGTCACAGGCATCACAGAAATATAACTCATAGATATATGGGAAGCCATCTATATCTTCTTGTTCTTGATATGTTAATTCCTCCCCACAATTAGGACAAGGGGGTTCTTTCATGCTCTCTCCTGTGTCAAATATTCGAGGTGAACAAGGGACACATGGTCCCCATCTCTCCACCTTTCGGGTTGCTTTTTAGCTATTAAACTGCACCATGTATTCCAGAGCCAACGACACCTACGCCTCGCACATGCGTCCACGTAAGCCTCAACTTTCTTTTGCTTGGTTTTATCCATCGCTAACTTGTTGAAATCTAACACCTTTTCAGAGATGTTTAATCGCCTCAGATTATGTACGTCTATGCAACCTACACACCCTGCGAAAAGTTGACAACAGAATCCAGCTTTAGCAAGCCCAAGTCCTGGTACTTGCAGGAACACATTCATAAGGGCGAGGGATCTCTTTTTACCTGTGAATTGCAAACACTCAAGAGCTTCATAGTATAGTTGCTCACCATTTGCAGCTATCCAAAGGAATGCCTTCCTTTTATTTCCCCAGACAAATCGAGAGCCTATGCCCTTATCTCTGTAGTCATACATCTGCATACCAACAGAATGCCAGGGCTGCTGGATAGATAACGATACCATCATTATCATATCAACCATGTTTCTCCAGCTTTTCTGAGCATATTTATTGATAAGCGGATTATGTTTATCAAATGAACTCATAACATAGCTCCTAAGTTTATCCCACCTAGATCTGCAATGAGCTTTTCAATCAGATAAATAGGAACATAGCCATAGTAGTGACCCTCATCCTCTCCACCATAATCCCAATTGGTGCCTATTCCATCTTGGAATGCTTCCCATCCCTCTGGGTCACGGCCTCGTACTATCCAAACCTCCGCCTTAGTATAGGGACCAATGTTATTCCTTGGGGTGGAGTAGTGCATCTCACTTGCCTGAATAGAAAGTATAGTACCATCATGCAGTATGTACCTCTTGTTCAGTTGCTTCATTCGCTTTCTCCTCTATGTAGATGCGAAGATGTGTTGATTTACTCAAGGGCTGACCATACATATGATGCCTCCAGTTTTCACCGGCAACTAACCCTTGACCTCTTACTCGTATCCTGTACCTGCCTCGGTTAAGGTAGTGCTTCATCATTCCTACTAAAGCCCAACCAAGAAAGGTATTAGGTATACTACTAAACATATACTTAGCCTTTGATTTCAATGGTGCTTTTTCCATCATGGTTTACCTGTATATAGTTCTTTCCACTCACTCGTGCCTTCTTGAAAGGTTCCGTGCATCACTATGTCATTCACATAAACCTCGCCCATCTCCCAACTTCCATGAGTATAGGGTGACTTAGCTGCAACAAACCATCGAGCGTACACATTATCTGCTTCCCTGTCTGGATGCTGATAAGTTTTTAAGACTCTCCACTCAGAGTCAGAGTTCTCATGTCTGTAAACAGCATAAGGATCATCAATCTCTCTAGATTTTCCAAAGGGTGTTCTCATTAAGCTATCCTCTTGGTCTGGACTATGGGACGACGAGAAAAATTAATTGAGGTCACAACAGTATTACCCCTGCGGCTAAAGATATGTGACTTCATTTTCTTTTGTGGCTTGAGAAACCATAAGAAAAAGCGTAGTCGTATACGCCCCATATTCACACAGACACTATCAGCACAGCGGTATACACGATACTCTGCACTCCTTTTCAGAACAGTTCTATAGATCATATTAGATCTCCATTATTGCGTTACCGATTACTTCTACTACCATAGGTACAACTGCGTTACCTAATCCTTTAACTCTGTCCACCCGATTGGAAACCCCATTAGCCACTCGACCCACGCCGGGTTCAGGGTTCCACGTTTCCACTCTTCTGGAGTTGTCCCCCTCACATCTGGATGGTTGCCCAACATTTTTTGCATCTTGCCGTTTGGTGTCCCTGCTGCATCCTCGTTTGCTGAGGGAGTAGGCCATAAGTTCCAACTGCCTGGGTCTCGGTCCTTCATTGATGGGGCCATCTGATTCCCCTTCGCCGTTGGCGTGTGCAATAATCCAGACCCTATCTCTTTTGTGCGGGGCATCGACACCGCAAGCTGGAATAATGAACGCCCTTGTTTGGTAGCCTTCTCTTTCCAGATCAGAAAGCACCGAGTCGAGTTCCATTTTGACGAACCCAATAACGTTCTCTCCAATAACCCAAGTGGGCCTGACCTCCGAAATGACTCTAAGCATCTCAGGCCAGAGGTGACGGTCATCTTCTGTGCCTCTTCGCTTCCCTGCTTGAGAGAAGGGCTGGCACGGAAAACCCCCGCATATAATTTCAGCCCGTCCTTTGTAGTCTTTGCCATCTAATCCCCTTATATCTGTATGAATTGGAACATCGGGCCAGTGCTTGGTTAATACCTTGCGGCAGAATGGGTCTATCTCACAGAATCCGATAGTCTCCATACCTGCCCGCTTTAAGCCAAGACTGAACCCACCTATACCACTGAACAGGTCAAGAACCTGCACCGAATACCCCATCTTGGCATTGCTGGCAGAGTCCTGATATAGCATACTCTCGCTTACTTAAATCATCTCGAAAATCTCGTATATCTTCCTTACAACTGACACACTTTTCATTCTCGATGGCTGTAGTGCGACCGAACATGCTCTCCAAGAACTCCGCTACCTCTGCGGATTTCTCAAATCTCTCCATAGTTATTCCTTTTTCTTATGAGGACACCAATGGCGCAGTCTATACAATAGTAGCGCCCATCAATTTTCTCTGGCTTATCCACTAGTATATCACCACACTTAGAACAACGCGATGAATCTAGACCTATTTTTTTCTGTCTCCAGTCAAGACAATCTATTAACTCCATATGCTATCGCTCCAATCTTCGGATTAACTCATCCGCTGCTAAGTCCCATTCCCTTTTGTAGAGCCTAAGTTTTATCCTACGATATAAGGTGCTATGACCTATACCCATAACTCTAGATACAGATCTCCATCCACCTAATTGCTCTACTAACCATAGGATTTTATCCCTATAAAGCTCAGGATCTGACAGAAAATTTCTGCCCTTTATGAGGACATATGCTTCCTTATTGGTTGTCACTATTAGTCATCCTCTCGGTAAAACAGATCCATGCAATTCAGGATATGTATTGTACCAACAGTAACAGCAATAAACATTGAGACAAATATAATTATCTCCATCATAGACTTACTCCTTTTACCCGTTAGCTAAGATTATGGTGCGGCTTACCAGCTTCCCGCGTGACTCTACTTTTCCTGGCACATTAACCAAGTGATTTTGGTACTGTGGAGTCGGGTGCTGCGTTGAATACTTTAATCCCGCTTGCAGCCTATCCCGAACTTTATTAAGTCGGGTCTCCTAATTGCAGGACTAAAGTTTGTACTCACTCAGCATAGTCGCGTACTACCTGACGTATGGTTTTACCCCCCTTCAAACCTGGACACTTATGAGGATAGTAATCCTCCCGCTCTATTCAAACTGAACAGGCAGCTTTCCGCTATTCAAGGTTATACCCTACAATGAGTACAGTGCTCGCTCCAGGGACTTCGAGTCTATATGTCCCTATCACGCTGATTAGGTATCAGTTAGCACTATCAAGCGCACCCATTAAAAGATGCGCTTTGTACTGCTAACTAGCTATTTAGAGTAGCTAAACCGTCTAACCGTTTGAGTAGCATTTCGGAAGCGCCTTGATCTTTTGCGCGTCCATCTTCCAAACTAGACTGGATCTTACGAATCAACGCGCGTAGTGCAACGTAAGCATCTACGTCCGGTTTCGCTTGTCCGGTAGTATCAAAGTCGTACCAGTGATCGTCTGGTTCTGGCATCGTCACAACAATGTCAGCATTCCGCGAAACTTTGCGGAAAACGATATCACCTGATTTTGATTTCGCACGTTTCACATTAGCGTGGGCGCATATCCAATTGGATAATGTGCCAGTGGCTAACGATTTAACGTTTACCGTTTCAGTTAGAAGAAAAGACAACCATGTTGTATCACCGTGTTCAGCGTACTGAACTAGCGCAACACGCGCCGCCGCATCAATGTTGTCGCGCATTGTGAGTGCGCTTCTAACAATTGATTTAACGGCAGTTTTGAACTGAGAAAATTTACCATTGAACGTCATTTTAGGATTCCCCAAATAATGAATTTTAATGGTGCCAAAATAGACACCTTGAAATGTTCCCGAATGAAAACGCTTCAAGGTGCCTACTCTTAACAGTTAAGAAAAACATGACGCAACATCGCAACGTGAAAATCAAAACCAACGCATCACAAATTCCCAAATTATCAAAGTTTGGAGAAATATAACTATGAGCATAAGCCAATGATTCAAGCGCAACGATGTTGCACCCCAATAAAGAAATATTGGTGTTCTGGATTAGATTTTAGACTGCCCGAATCCCCATTGCGTTCGTAACGTCTAAACCCTAGAAGAGTCCTCCATTTGCATGGTGAATCCCCTACACAATACGCATGACTAATCTTGTCAAGGTAAAGGGCTTACGCTGGCACTATCCGTTGCCAACGCTTCAGACAGACTGTGAGTCTGACCTAGTAACCGAAAGTTTTAGAACATTACGTTAGCCAGTTTCCCGACACTTACCAAATGGTTCTGCTTATTTCACTGTTCAGCGATCTAGTAGCCTAGGTAGTTAGCAATCCCTAAAGGTTAATCACTCTAGATACACATCCTTAGATGCGGTTTTTCCGACCCCCGAAGGGTACGTCTAGCCTGTTACCTCTGTCAGTACCTATGAAAGTAGGCAGAGACTGAGGAACCTAAAACGACTGCAACTACATACTACGCAATCACCTTGGTAGCCCTTACAGCAATACGACACCAAGTGACTACGTAGCTTATAGATGTAGATCAGAGATATCTACAGAATTTTATAATTTTTAAGAATAAGAATTGAGGAATACCAACACTTTATAGAATAAGCATTTCCGATCCCCAGCATATCTAGCGGAAGAATACAAGCACCAGGCATATATAATTTAAGTGTCTGAAAAATGACAAAGTTATAACGTTTTGGTTGTTGACATGTTGACACTTTTAAGAGTTTGCCAGGGTGTGTCCCAATGATTCTGCAACGTTGCAAAGTGTTACAGCGCTGCAACACTTCAGAGTTTCTGAATTATTGAATCTAAATACGAATCGTTCTCATTATTGTAACGATTTAAAGTGGGTAGGCAGGTGACCAGGCCCCTTACCCTACTACACTAAACACAATCTCATACATTTTGCAACGTTTAAGCCTGTGTACCTTAAAAAACTGCCAAATAAGTATTAAAAATAAACTGGACATGTTGGCACCCTTTAAAGTATGTAAGCCGTTGGCGGCTGTGTCTCCTATTATAGGGTTGAATTTTACATTTGTCAAGTAGTTTAGTAAAATAAATATGAGAAAGTACTTGACAAAACCCAGATCCAGCCCTATAATGTATTAGCATGACTGAAGAAACAAATACGAATCATTCTAATTATCTGTCTTCTCTTTCTACAGGTGCGCCTAAAGAAAGGGAATTGACAGAAAGGCAAAAGTCTTTTCTAGATAACTTGATTCATACGGGAGGTGATCCAAAGAAAGCAGCAGAGCTTGCAGGATATGCCGAAGGCAGCTATACCCAAGTCGTAAAAGCATTAAAAGAAGAGATTATAGAACTGGCCTCTCACATCCTTGCTCAGTCTGCACCTAAAGCAGCAATCAAGTTAGTTGATGTTATGGACTCAGAAGAGCCTATACCTCAAGCGAGTGTACGTTTACAAGCTGCACAGACTATTCTAGACCGAATAGGTCTTGGAAAAACTGAAAGAGTAAACATAGATCACAAAATGAGTGGAGGTATTTTTATACTTCCAGAAAAGAATGTGAATGTGTTTGATGCTGAAGTTGTGACAGTTGAACAGTCAGCGTGAAAAGAGATCTAAGGGATCAGTACCTTTTGGGTACGATATAGATCCTGAAGATTCTTCTTATGTGATACCGAATGAAGAACAGTTAGATGTATTACAAAATGTCGAAGAATCCATTGTTGTGGGTTCTATCAGTTTAAGAGATGGAGCCATGTGGTTAAAGCATAAAACAGGTAGAGATATTTCTCATAAAGGATTACAGAAGAAGATTATAAAGAAGTATGGAAGATCAGATTCACAAGAACGAGTGGGACATAAATCCCGAATTGTATCAGAGAGATTTAAATAACGAGTTTGTTCTAAAGAAAGATGGTACACCTAAAAAGAAAGCTGGTCGTCAGAAAGGAAAACCTTCAAGAGGTTATAATTTCCATTCTGAAACGAAGACAAAAATGGCTGCTAGACGTTCTCTTCGTGATAAAGAGCGTAATCTTCACAGACTTGAGAATAAGGTCAAGGGTGCCAGAGAGAGGGTTAAGCAGCAGCGAGTAATTCAGACTAAATTAGATGAGTCTTCTGATAAAAAGACTCAAGCTGGTAAGATCCTTACAAAAGAGGATATACAAAAAAGTCTTCCAGAGTCTGTAAAAGAACATATTCTTAATGAGAATGTAATTTTCCAGGCTAATGAAGGACCACAGACTGAGTTTTTAGCGGCTCCTGAAAAGGATGTTCTCTATGGCGGGGCAGCAGGGGGAGGTAAATCCTACGCTATGTTGGTAGACCCTCTGCGGTTCTGCCACCGTGGAGCGCATAGAGCACTAATATTACGGCGCTCAATGCCTGAATTAAGAGAATTAATAGATAAATCAAGGGAATTGTATCCAAAGGCATTCCCAGGATGTAAGTTTCGAGAAGTAGAGAAACTTTGGAATTTTCCGAGTGGTGCTAAAGTAGAGTTCGGATTCTTAGAGAGAGATGCAGATGTGTATCGTTATCAAGGTCAAGCCTATTCGTGGATTGGTTTTGATGAGATTACTCACCTACCAACTGAATTTGGTTGGAACTATCTAGCTTCAAGACTTCGTACAACAGATTCTGAGATTATGCCGTATCTAAGATGTACGGCAAACCCAGGAGGTGTTGGAGCACACTGGGTAAAGAAGAGGTATGTTGATCCTTCAGAACCAGGAGAATCTTTTCAAGGTAATGATGGATTGATTCGTAAGTTCATACCTGCACGATTGGTAGATAATCCATATCTTGCAGATGATGGACGTTATGAAGAGATGTTAAAGGCTTTGCCACCTATACAACGTAAACAACTCCTTGAAGGGAATTGGGATGTTGCAGAGGGAGCAGCCTTTACCGAGTTTGATCCTGATATACATGTTATTCCACCTTTCGAGATACCGATAGGCTGGGAAAGAGTAAAGGGTATTGACTACGGATATGCTTCAGAAAGTGCTTGTATATGGGCAACAGTTGATCCATCAGACGGCACTTTGATTGTTTATAGAGAATTGTACAAAAAGAATTTAACTGGAGTTGATTTAGGTGAGATGATCACCCAAATGGAAATTCTAGATCCTTTCTCGGTTGCGGGTGTCTTAGATACAGCAGCATGGGCGAGGACAGGAACAACTGGTCCTACAGTTGGTGAATCTCTGCAAAAGGCAGGACATAAACTAAGGAGAGCCGATAAAAATAGAATACAAGGGAAGATTCAAATTCACGAATACTTAAAGCTAAAGCAAAGCGGAAGGCCACAAATTCAAATATTTAATACTTGTCCTAATCTGATACGCGAACTTCAAAGTATTCCTTTGGATAAGAATAATCCTGAAGACGTAGATACTCATGCGCCTGATCATGCGTATGATGCTCTACGCTATTTAATTATGTCTCGACCAAGGATTAATGATCCACTAAGTCAAATGCGATATTTACAAATGGAGAGGGCCTATCAACCCGCTGATATGGAATTTGGATACTAATATGCCAGTAAAAAAAGTAAGGGGTGGTTATAAGTACGGTAAAACTGGAAAGACTTACTCTAAAAAGAAAGATGCCGTAAAACAAGAAAGAGCCATTCATATGTCTAAAGCTAGACAAAGAGGAAAAGGAAGGTAATGGCAGAAGATAATACTTTTATAGACAACGCCGATAATATTTATTTTGAAGATGTGGAAGGTGAGGAAGGTAAAGCTTTATCTTTAGATGAGACTCTTAGTAATAAATTTGTAGCTCTGCTTCAAGATAGATATTCTTCGGCAGAAGACGCACGTTCTATTGATGAAGGGCGTTGGATAACAGGATACCATAATTATCGTGGGCTATATCCTAAGAATGTAAGATTTAGAGAATCTGAAAAATCTCGTGTATTTGTTAAAGTAACAAAGACAAAAGTTCTTGCAGCCTTTGGACAGCTCGTTGATGTTATTTTCGGAGCTAATAAATTTCCGATTGGTATTTCTGAAACAAAAGTTCCAGAAGGCATATCAGAACATGCACATTTAGATATTAATAATCCTGTACCGGGCTTAGAAACAACAGCAGGTTCTGGTACAGAGGAAGAACCAGAGGAGAGTCCATTCGATGTCGGATATAAAGGAGATGGTAGAGTACTCAAACCCGGAGCAACATTCGGACCAGGAAAATTCGACAGCAAGCCACTCGATAAAGAAGCCGAAGATCAAGGGTTGTTGCGGTCAGGGCTGTTGCCAACACCACAAGCGATGGAAATCAGCCCCGCACAAAAAGCAGCAAGAAGGATGGAAAAACTAATACATGATCAAATTGAAGAATCCAGTGGCTCATCAGAGATTCGCAATGCTCTCTTCGAGTCTGCTTTATTTGGTACAGGTATTGTAAAAGGGCCTTTTAATTTTAATAAGACGTTAAATCGTTGGGATGAAGATGAAACAGGAGAAAGATCTTATAGTCCCGTGGATGTTCGTGTTCCTCGTATTGAGTTTGTCAGTATTTGGGATTTCTTCCCAGATCCAAACGCCACTAACATATCCGAGTGTGAATATGTATTCCATAGACATAAGCTTAATAGATCACAATTACGTGCCTTATCTAAAATGCCATACTTTGATAAGGATGCCATACGAACATGTTTGTCAATGGGACCAAACTATGTTCAAAAGGATTACGAACATGAACTCAAAGATGATCAAAGAGGACAGGAGTATGGATCAGGACAATTTGAAGTACTAGAATATTGGGGCATTATGGATGCTGAATATGCGCGTGAAGTAGGTATGGAGTTAGCTGATACTGTTGATGATCTAGATGAGGTACAGATTAATGCGTGGGTATGTAATGGAAATCTTTTACGGTCTGTTGTGAATCCGTTTACACCACATCGTTTACCATATCATTCTTTCGCTTATGAAAAGAATCCTTACAGCTTCTTTGGAATTGGTGTAGCTGAGAACATGGATGATTCTCAGAAGATTATGAATGGTCATGCTCGAATGGCTATTGATAATCTCGCACTATCCGGTTCACTAGTGTTTGATGTAGATGAGTCTGCTTTAGTAGGTGGACAATCTATGGAAGTTTATCCAGGTAAGGTCTTTAGACGACAGGCAGGTATGCCCGGACAAGCAATTCATGGTGTTAAGTTTCCGAATGTAACACAAGAGAATATGCAGATGTTTGATAAGTTTAGACAGCTTGCTGATGAACAAACAGGTATTCCTAGCTATTCACATGGTCAAACAGGCGTACAGAGTATGACAAGGACTGCTTCAGGCATGTCAATGCTACTTGGTGCAGCCTCTTTGAATATAAAAACTGTGATAAAGAATTTAGATGATTTCCTACTTAAACCTCTTGGAGAAGCTTATTTCCAATGGAATATGCAATTTCTAGAAGATAAACTAGGTGTAGTAGGTGATTTAGAAGTAAGAGCAACAGGTACAAATAGCCTGATGCAGAAAGAGGTACGAAGTCAAAGGCTCACGACATTCTTACAGACTGTACAGAATCCAGCCGTTGCTCCGTTTGTTAAAATTAGTAAGCTTATTAGCGAACTTGCATACAGTCTTGATCTTGATCCAGATGAATTACTCAATGATCCTGATGAAGCCGCTATTATGGCACAGATTATAGGAATGCAAAATGCTGGACAAAACACAGGCGAAGAGGCTGGCCCCGTTGGTGAACAACCCGGAAACATGGGAGCCGCTGGTGGAGCACCTCCGCAACCTCAAGAACTTGGAGCTACAGGCACTGGCGGTGGCAACATCGGAACTGGAAATGTTCCGTTACCAGGGGAAGGTGAGTTCTCTGGTACGCTTAGAGGGGTTGGTGGAGGAAGTTAAAGAAGCTTTAGAGAGGAACGAATAAATGGCATATAGAAACGATTATTTTGGTGGTGGTTATGGAGATGGGCAAAGTATGTTCTCTCCAAATAAACGAGAGGGTCTTTTAGCTGGCGGTGTTCTAGAAGAAACGCCTGAAGTAGCTCCTGAAGTACCAGTGGATACTTTTACACCTGAAGTTCAAGCCAATGCTGAAGCTTCACAATTACCAGATGAAGAAATGGAGAATGAATTTGTAGATTCTGTTGTTTCTAAAGCATTAGATACAAATGAAGAAGAATATTTATTGAATGCTTTAGAAACAGATCCTAGGCTGAATACTATATTTGATAAAGTAATGTTGACAGCTTCAGAATTTACTGGTGAAGGGGAGGTAGAAGGCCCCGGCACTGGTGTTTCAGATTCGATACCCGCAAGGTTATCGGATGGTGAATTTGTATTCACCGAACAGGCTACTAAACAATTAGGCCCTGATTATCTGCAATCTCTTATGGACAATGCAGAACGGGCCTATGCTGGTGGTCTTAAACAAAAATACGCATTTGGAGGAGCGGTTGATTCGGAAGAATCGTCGCTTCTAGCAGACGAGGAAGAAGAGATCAAAAAACAAATGATCGGCGCTAATCGAATGCCAAGTGTTGTATAAGGAGATAGAGCTACCCGTAAGGCCCTCTATCATTAAATTATAACGGCTACCTTGGAGTAGGCAAGCCCCAACTTTAGTTTTAGGCCAAAGAACTAATTAGTTTGGCTACCTTGCACGAGACAAGCCCCGTGAAGGAGAAGTGATATGTCAGAAGTAGAGGAGAATTTAGAAGAACAAGAAGCGAATCCATACAATGCAAAGAAGCCTTGGCATAAGCCAGATGGTCCTCAGACGCAAAGTGCTGATTCGCTATTTTACGAAGGTCAGGTTACTTCACAAGAGGCCCCTGATGAAGAAGAGCAGAAAGCTGCTCCAAAACGTAAAAGAGCCAACTACAAAAAAAGATATGATGACTTAAAGAAGCATTATGATGATAGGGTTTCTCAATTTAAACAACGAGAACAAGAACTTTTAGCGGAAGCTAGATCTTCTCATCCTCAATACGAAGTACCTAAAAGTGCTGAAGAAATTGAAAAGTTTAAACAAGAGTATCCTGATTTATATGATACGGTTGAAACCGTAGCACACTTGCAAAGTGAACGTCAAGTAGAAGAACTTCAAGGACAATTATCAGCTATACAGCAACGTGAAGCAGATATTATGCGCCGAGAAGCTGAAACTGGACTTCGTGATCAACATCCTGATTTCGAAGAGATTAGGACTGATGAGAACTTTCATGAGTGGGCCAAGGTACAACCTGAAGAGATACAAGACTGGATTTATAAAAATCCTGATAATATCGCACTAGCTTCAAAAGCTATTGATCTTTATAAAATGGAAAATGGCCTAACTTCTACTCCTAGACGAAGGCAATCACAACAAACACAACAGTCCAGAGAAGGTTCAGCGGCAGATTTAGTTTCTACTAAAACTACGACGGTAGATGCTGTTCAACCAGATAAAATTTGGACTGAACGGGAGATTGCTGCTATGTCTATAGATGAGTTTGATGCTTTTGAAGAAGAGATTAATCAAGCTGTAAGTGAAGGCAGAGTAGTTAAATCATAATTTTTGTCTAATTTGGAGTAAATAAATATGGCATATAATCAAAGTGACCAATACTTTGAGCCTAGCACAGATACCGATGCCAACTTTGGTAACTCCGTAAGTGGTCAGAATAATTCGTTTTTCTTACCTGCTGTCTATTCTAAGAAGGTTCTAAACTTCTTCAGGAAAGCCTCTGTAATTGAAGCTATTACCAACACTGATT
>VTLG01003991.1_pt1 | contig 54835 bp, 79 predicted proteins | sample 4694571 | NCBI WGS metagenome assembly VTLG01 (sample SAMN12604809, study PRJNA352737) | marine metagenome | biome: ENVO:00000447; feature: ENVO:00000209|ENVO:00000569|ENVO:01000036; material: ENVO:00002151; isolation source: viral sequences binned using virsorter ... | reverse complement strand
ATCATTTCCATTGCTTCCTGTATTACTTCATCTATGTCAAGATTAAAATTATATGTGCCTGATACTGCCATTATTTCCTATACCTTGCTGTTTTCTTAGCTATTCTTTTTGGCTGCTTCACGAACTGTTTCCCTGCAGCAGTCCCTTTTCTCTTTGCTCTGGTGGTCGCTGCATATTCCTTTGATGACAATGCCTTGATTGCTTTCTCTGGAAGATACCGTTCTCCTGTCTTGCTGCTTGGTTTCCCTGACTTGGTTCTCCATTTTTGCTTACTCCATTTAGAAAGTTTATTACTCTTTTTCTTTTTACCTTTGTAAGAACCACCAGCATCTTTATAATATTTAACTGCTAGTTGCATCGCCCTTGCTGAGTGTTTACCACCCATTTTACGCTTTGCTCTAGCTTTAGCAGCAGCCCATTTCTTAGGGTCACGCTTCTTGGCGACTGCCATTATTTCCCTACTTTCTTCATTGCCTCTTTATGAGCAGCACCAAAAGTTTTTCCACCTCTCATCGCCTTTTTCATACTAGTCATGTGTTTTGCAGTATGATGTTTTGCATGTCTTTTTAAAGCTTCTCTTTGCCTTATCGTAAGAAGATTAGAAGTTGGCTTCTTTTTTGGTCTTCCTACTTTAGAACCGTATGTACCTTTACCTTTTGGCATTAACACCTCCACCTTTTTCTAGCTTGTCTTAATCTACTATTGGGATTCTTGGCAGCTTTGGGAAACTTCTTCATTTGCCCTGCAGACCTAGCACAATATGATTTACGTCTTACTGCACGTTTACCAGTAGGTTTCTTTTCAGTAACAGCAGTCTTTAATTTAGAACCAGGATTCTGTCTACGATACTTGGCTACACCTTTCTTGGTCATGCCAGCACCAGACTTAGTAGGACGCTTCATGCCCCTACCAATGGTAATCCCCTTCATATTACTTTTTCTTCGCTTGACTGCCATATGTATATCTATACTTTTCTTTTAAATAATTTACCAGTGCTTCCCAATAATCATCCCAATATGTGTAATCTTTTTTAATAGGCTTAACACAACTTTCATCTATTAAGCTATAGTCATTTTCACCTTTATCTATAGATTTTTGATACCTATCAAGAAATTCTTTAGTAACCACGTTTAGCTTTTCCATATCCTTTTGTGATCATTCCACCCATACGTCTTTTTATTTTACCACCATATCGTTTGTTATCTACATCAATATAACCATGCTCTCGTAGTTCGTCCATCTCTTGTTTTGTAAGTGCTTTCCCTCTCATTATTTCCATACCTACTTCTGGCCCACTACCTACACCTACTTTTCTTTCAAGTGGATTAGATTCACGATACGCTCCTTTTGAAGGATAAAGCTCTACACGTCTTTCACGACCATATGGAGATATTAGTCCTTGTTCTTGAGCTTTTATATCTGCTTCCTGTTCTTTTGTTAATCTAGCAAGTTCTTTCTCTTCTTTTTTAGTACGCTTTACTTTAGGAGGAGCCTTTCTTTTTTTTCTAAGTGCTTCTTTAATTTTTTCATCAGGAAGTTTTTTAGCTTCATTAACAGAAATACCTAAAATTTTAGCCGCCTTCTTTTGTGCTTCAGTAGCGGCCTTGCGTCCTCTAGGCTTTCTTTTTCTTCCTCTTTTTCTAACAGCTTCTCCAAGCTCTGTTAATCCTTTTACAATTTTACCTGCCATTTTATCCTCCACGTCTTTCTTTTCGATGCCCTCTTAAAGCAGCACGTTTACGAACTTTAGTTTTCTTCATTCCTTTTTTAATACTGCCTCCACGATACATTGCTTCTACAGAATCAGGGTCTTCTGGATACTCATAAGAAATATCCATATCTCCACCTGTAAATGGGTTTCTAACTATTGTATCTTTTTCAGAAAAATCACCACTTTTAAATCCACCAAACATAGCATCTAAAACGCTTTTACGTTTTTTACCAGTTGTTACAGTTTTACCATCAGGATCATATCCTTCGGCTGCTTCATCATCAGGTTGATATTTAATAGGCTCACGTTTTTTAGTAGTAACATCTCTAAAAATATTTTTTGGTGGTTTCTTTTTAGGAAGAGGTGCAACTACTTTTTTACGTTTAGCTGGTGTTGTAACATCATCTGTTTTAACACCACCTTTTATTCTAAAAACATTTCCTCTTTCTTTTGCTAAGACATCACTAATATCTGTAAAAGTGTCACGCCCCTTTGTTGCTAGTTGTTCATGTAATAAGGAACGACGAGGAACATAAAATCCTAAAGCCGTTGGCTTTGGACCCTTTGTTGCTAGTTGTTCAGGTAATAAAGAACGACGAGTTGGCTTTGTTGTTTTAGCTTTCTTAGAAGCAGAACTAACTGGTTTAGCTACAGCCTTTGATATAAGGCTAGGTGAGGCTTTCTTTGGTTTCTTTCTTTTCTTAAACTTTGAAATAGATTCTACAGTTTTTGCTAAAGAAGATTTTGGCTTCGTCTTTTTCTTATTTTTCTTTACATCAAGAAAAGCGTTTTTTTCTGCAGCTTTAGCTTTGCCCACAGGTTTCTTTTTTGCTTTTGCTAATTTAGCTCTTAACACTCTAATTCTTTTTTGTGCAGCTTTACGAGGAAGACTTCCCTGCGCCGTATTTGCTAGATTGTTTTCATAAACAGCTATTTGATTTTTAAGATTTTTAATAACCTGTGGCTCAGCCATAATATTAGTCCTCTATTTTAAAAGACTTGCCCTGCTGATAGTCCTCTTCAACTACAACATCTTGAGGCTTTCCTGTTACGGCTGGCCCCTTACGTGCGGCACCAAAACCTTGTCCAGTAGGTCTTCCTACAATTTCATCAAGGTTGTGAGGACGTTTAATTAGTGTATGTGGTCCTACCATATTACTTCCCCTTAGTATATTTTCTGTAGAAGTACCAAGCACCTATTGCAATAACACCAATAATTGCTAGGCTAATTCCTAACATACTATCTTCTAGTGCTGGTACAACTTCTACTTTAGCAGGTTGTTCTACAACTGCTACTGTTTTTTTATCCATTATGATCTCCTCTTTCTACGTTTCTTTGCTATTCTTTTACCTTTTTGTGCCATTTCTGCCATTTTCTTAGGACCATATTTATTACGGCCTATAAATGCTGCAAGGGCTTTAGGATTTTTTGCTCCACCTTTTTTTAGTTTTGCTGTAAGAGCTTTAAAGTTAGCTCCACTTGCCTTTCGTTTTTTAGGAGCTTTCATAACTTGTTGTCTTGCACTTGATCTAGTAATCATCAGGTCTTGGTGAGTAAATCGCTTTTATAAGATCATTACCATTAAGCATACTACCGCCTATACTACGATAGAGTACTTTACCACCACCTTTTTTTCCTTGACTCCTAACAGAACTTCTCATACTCGCTGCTGGATCAGGTATTCCAGTTTGTCTAGTTTTATAAGGTGACGCTGATTTTCTAGTTGTTATAGGTTTACCAGAAGTATCGTAAACTGTTTTCTTTCCAGTTCCTTTTTTAGCTTTTACAACTTTCTTTTTCTTTTTAGTTTTCTTCTTTGAATGCCTGACAACTCCAGAAGCATCTTTAGTGGGTCCACCTAAAATTTCTTGTATTTGAGCAGGACTTAAACCCTGCATCCAATCAGCTTTAGCTACTTTCTTTTTCCCACCATAAGAACCTTTTGTACTTATAGGATTTGTAGGACCACCTTGTTTACGGCCTAAAACTTTACCTCTCCTAGATGTTCTTTGTTCTTTATTTTTTTGTCGTGCAGCTTTCTTTGATCCTAGTTCTAACATAGCTTCAATCTCCCTAGCTTTTGCAGTTTTTCTTTTTGCTTTTAAACTTGATACTGCTTGTTTTTGTTGATTTATTGTAGGTTTAAAATTTCCTATAATTTCACCATCATTTAAAAATGCTTGAACAGGGTCTCTTTTATCTTCTTTTTTAACTTTTGTACCTGATAAAGCAGCCTTTAATCTTTTTTTCTTAACAGGCTTTGCTCTAGTTTCTGAAGCAGATTTACGAGCTTTGTCTGTAGCTTTAATATCCTGTGCTTCCATTTTATTATAAGCGGCTTTAGCTTGGTTTCTTATCTTTAGAGTTTCCCCTTCTCTTGCTAGTTTTGCAAGCTCTGCTTTTGCTTTTCCTCTAGCTCTTGCTCCTTTTGAAGCCTGGTCTCGTACAAAATTATTAATTGTTAAACCACCTATAGTAACTTTCTCACCTTTTGTACCTACATCTCTAGCTGTTCTAGCTCCTACACCACCTCTATAATCACTAGAACCAGGATCAAGTCTTGCACCTTCAGCTTCTCCTTTACGTTTAGGTAAGCCTCCTTTTTCAAACTTACGCCTTCCTGCTCCTGTTGTATCACTAAAAATATTTTGAACTGGTTTTTTACGTTTTCTAGTTCTTGGTTTAGGTTTAGGGCTAACTAATTTTTTTCCTAGTTTTATTAAGCCACCAGACATACGTTTTACTGTTTTATCTTTTGTTCCTTTATAAGGAATTATTAAATTTTCTAGTAATGTATCTATTCCACCATAAGAATCTTTTTGAGATTTTTTTCTAATTCTTTTTTTATTTTCAATTATTTTTTTCTTAACTGCAGCCTGTTTCTTTTTATCAACACCACGCTTTGCACCTTTAGCTTTTCCTTGAGCTTCTAGTTGAAGAGCTTTTAATGCTTTTCTTTTTTGAGCTTTTGGGCTAAGTTCTCTAGAAAATTCAGACATAAATTTGTTGAACCTCTCGTTGCTTTCAGCCTCACGCTGTTTTTCCTTTGCAGATAGAGGTTTAGAAGAAGCTTTCCTTCTTCGCTTTGGACCTGGACCTTTAGTTGCGCTTAAAACTTTTTTTATTCCCTTTGCTAACATTTTAACTTGCTCCCTGTATTAATGTGTCTGGGCCGCCAGCAGGAGAAGCTGCTTGAGCCATATCATCCTGTCTTGTGCGTCTTGCTTGATTACGTAATGATTCTATAGAACTTTGATATTGGCCCTGCCATGTTTGAAGAGTGTTCCAATCTTTCATATACATAGTAGCTTCCATCATACATCCAGCAAATAAAGCATCATAACAATATTGACTAAAGTAATTAGAAGTAGTTACACTCGTACCTGTTGCTGAAGCAAGCGCAAGGGGCTGAGACTGAGTTTTTATTACTGCAGTTACTACAGATGCAGGAGTTGGCACAATTTTAATTTGTGTATTGTTACGCCGTGTGTAGTATCTTGGCGTTCCTGTAGAAGCACTAACAGGCCAGTAGTCTTCTACATATTCTGTAGTTCTTGGAAGAAGATTAGTAACTGTTGTACCAGTACTAACTTTATAATTTACGTTACGAACAATTCTTGTTCTATCACTAAGTGTTACATCTGCAGCATTTCCAGATGATACTGAAACTGTTGTATATTCATCTAAACCAAAATCATCTAAGTCTCTTATCATACGAAACTCTGTACGTTTTACAAACGCAGAGACTTGTGCAGAAAACTCAGTAGCATCGTTTTCCGTTGTATTAATGATATCAGTTTTAAGATAAGAAAAATTAGGCATGATTAGCCAAGCATTGCTGTAAGAACACAACCGTCCGTAGGACCAGAAACACTTACAACACCATAAACTGCAACTCCAAGTTCTCCAATATAAATATCACTAGCTTCGTTTGCAGCTACTTGAAATTTAATTGCAGTTCCTTCTGCAGTCTTATTTGTAATTTGCCTTTGTCCTTTAATAGAATAAGAACCAGCAGCAGTTGCCAACGCATGTATTGCAACAATACGAGTAGTACTTGGAAGATTAGCGTCAGCCGTTCCATTACTACCGACAGTTGTATCATCGTCTACATACTTTAATACGGCATCCCCTGTGGCTATAGCAACTTTAATATTAGTTGACATGACCTCTCCTTTTTAGTAAATAGAAGAGAGGTAGCATTACACTACCCCTCTCTATCATTTTATTATCCAGCACTTCCGAACCAACCACGCCAATCAGAGACACCGAAGCTATAACGCTCCCTTGCCTTGAAACGAAGGTTTCCAGTATCGAAATCTGGCTCCATCTTGGTCTGAAGTGGAGAACGAACAAACATCTTTGTTCCATTCGGCACGTCAGTTTTCACAAACCACGCATCAGTATCAGTGAAGCGACGGTTAATGAAGTACCCTTCAGGGACCATACCCATGTGACGAGTAGCATTGATAGCATTCGTGTTAGGGTTAGCTTGTGCTGCACTCGTTTGAGTGTTACCAGGACTGCTAAGTACACGATCTGCTACTGCCCAATAGTCAACTGGGATGTGCAAAGAAACCGCAGACGCACCAATCAGAATACCACGATCATCTTTGATCTTCTGAATAGATGTTAGTGCAGTTTCAAGAGTTGATTCCGCAAGGTCAGACGCAGCCAAAAGGTTGGACTGATTCCCATCAGAAATCGTTGGGTGAGACGCAGAGAAGAATGCAGCACCATCACCAATGGTATCAGAGAAACCATTGTTGTAGATGTTTGCAGCTTTCACCTGTTTGGTATTTGCCATTGCTCGTGCAAGACCTTTCGCACGAAGTTTGGCAAACGTGTCATACAGGTTATCTTCCATTGCTTCTTCGGTGACCGCAAAAGCAAGCGCAACAGTCTCAGCAGTATACCGAGCCGTGTAGCTTTCCTGTGCGTCATCGTAAGAAACAGCAGAACCCTCACCTTTAGTAGGTGCAGTACCGAAACCAGTGAAGAGGACTTCTTCTTCAAAGGCACGATCTGAGTTTTCTACTTCAAAAAGAGGCTCATGCTCATTGTTCACCTCTCCATACTCCATTCCAAATACGGCATTAAGACCTGGAAGGAGTTCTTTGCTAATACTAGCTCTGTTAATAGCCATGATTATCCCTCCTTATTATGCCGAAGAAGCCGTAGCTGTCACGTAGCGGTCACGGTGCATATTCAACCAGACTTCTACGATTGGATAAGCATCGGAATCCTTTTCATCAGGATACTTCGCTTTACCAACAACTCGTACTTGCTTTTCGGATTCAGCACCACTTGCACCATCAAGGTAATAACTGGATTGACCAGTAGTTGTATTACCAGATGAGGCAGTAGAACTGACGGTTACGTTGTAATTCTTTACAATCGCCAACTCTGCAGCCGACAATGATAAAGAAGCTTGAATGTAATAGGTCTGATCTGGATCAGTTATTACAAAGAATTTAATATCCGTGGCACTCGTTCCACCGTTCCAATAACGTGCGAACTTTTGCTCTCCATTTTCAACATATTGACAACCCATGAAAACACCAGAAGGTTTAAGCGTACCTGCAACATATGGTGAAATAGTTGCAAAGTTAGCTCCTGGCATTACCACTGGATCACCAGTGAAAATGTTGTTAGATGGTGACTGAGCCTGACCAGTTGAAGTCAACGTGATCATATCGGTTACAGCCTCATTATTATAGTTACCACCTTTTTTACGAGCAGGAATGAAACCACGAAATGCTTTAGTAGTAGACATTGTTTCATCTCCTTAATTGTGAGGAAATTATTCCTGAAAGTTTGGAACTCTTCCTCGTGTTGTTACTGATCGACTTGTATTAGAAATTGGCATACGAGAGTCAGAGCTTTTCATCAATTGTGCATTTACAGCATCCATCTGATCGTTAGCTTTATTCTCATAGAATTTCCTACGAGCCGAAACCTTACCAGAAGGCATCTTAACCAAGGCTACATCTCCACGACAAACCGCACCTTGATACCTTCCTTCATCCCTCACGAAGGATGTAAGAGCTAATTCAGGAACTTCTTCAGGAGAAACAAAAACCCAACCTGCCTGTAGTTTATTACCTACATTCTTTTGGTCATCGCTACCTTTAATGGAGATACGTATCCAACGAAGTGACATACCATCATTATCAAACCTTGCTAATACATTGTCTGGGATGGTAAGTGCATTTGGTTCTTCAAAGGTCCATTCTTGTTCTCTTGTGTTCTCTTCTCTTAACGACTTACTACGTGATTCATTTCGTGTATTCATATTATCCTCCACGGCTCTAAGTTACATTTGTATACTCGCCGTCAGCTTGTGAAACTTTAAGCTTTTCGGCGGCATATTGTTCAAGTGGTATACCCCATTTTTCTGCCAATCTCACATCTTCTTTTGAGAGTTTGACTCTTTTGTTTGAGGTTGGGGACGAGCGTGAACTTCCAGCCACCACTTGAGCAGGACTTGACGTATTTTCCTGCACACGTTCTTGATTATCTGAATAATTTTGAGGAAAAGCTTTTTGCATTCTCCTGTCAATTTGTTCATAAAATTCATCATCACTAGGATTAAATCCCTCTCCTTTTAATTCTGCGTCTACTGCAAGAGCAGCAGCCGTTCTTATAGAGTCCTGACCAAACCAATCATTTTTTGCAGCCCATTCATCAGCCTTGGTATTATCAACTGGAGTAACTGGTGGTTGGTATGGTTGTACTTTTTCTTTAGGAGCATCTTCATAATCTATTTTAGCAGAGGTTACTTGTTTTAAATCTGACTGTGCTTCGTTTAAAGCCTCTTGTGCTTTAAGAAGTTTTTCTTTATCACCTTCATCAAAAGCTTCAAGGTAAACTTCTCTAGCAAGTTCTGCCTTATCTTTTAATTGTTTCTCAGAAGCATCTAAGCTTAATTTATTTACACTAAGTAATTCTTGATCTTTTAATGTAATATTCTTTGTTAGTTGTTCGTTATGAGCAATAAGAGTTTGTATTTGCTCGTCACGATCTTTTCTCTGCTTTATAAGCTGACGTATTCTTTTCTCTGCACCTTTAAATTCTTCTGGAAGCCCTTCAAGTTCTTTAGGTCGTTCTTCTTCTTGGACTTTTACTTCAGGAGCAGCTTCTTCAATTACTGGTTCAGCTTTCTGTTCTTCATTCTCAATTTCATATTCAATTTTATCTTGGGAAGAAACATTAACATCTTCCCAACCTTCTTTATCATTAGTCATTTTTCTCTCCGTTGCTAACGAAACAAACGAGTTACGTTGAATTTTTTACTATACTAATACGTATATTATATCACACTAAATGCTTTTTCCCAAATTAACTAGACCCCTTTCCTAAATTAAAGGTTGGATCAAGGTCTTTAGGGTCTTCTACTCGCATAATAATTTGATCATCAAAAAGAAGAATTAACCTAACACCTTTGTAAAATAGCTTAGTTCCAGCGTGTTTGCCGTAGCATACATAGTCTCCTACATTGCACCACGCTCCAGTGGGAAATTTATCTTTATCCATATAGGCTAGTGTTCCTAGACCTAAGACCTGTCCTACTGTTGTAAGATAAGACATATCATCTTTTGTTGAATCTGGTATAAAGATACCACCCTTTGTTACACTCTTTACAGAGACAGGGCGAATTAAAATATTAAAACCTGGTAATTCAGGCAATGGTTTGGGATCAGGCATTTCTTCGGAATCAGTAATCCATAAATCATTTTTAACTGCCGCACCCATATTTACTTGTTGCATCTTACTCTTCATCCTCCATATAAAGACGTTTCTTTACTATATCTGTTAAATTATCTCTGGCCCACTCTATTCCTGAGATAGACCCTACTATTTGTCTATAGTGTGGATAGTCTTCCGCACTACCATTACCAAGAGTAACTCTCAAAGAATTAATTTCTTCATTTAATCCTTGAACAATTTCGTCCCAAACTTCCATTAGTCTTTGAGACTGTTCTTCTGAGTTTTTACCTTGGGATCAGGGAACATATAAGAGTCTGCGTCATATTCATTTAAAACACCTGCCATAGCACGTTTGCCTTGAACACCTGCTTTAAGCATATCACCAAAACCCTTATCTGTATTCTTAACATGATCAGGATACCCTTTACCTTTAGCCATCATTTTGACTCTCCTTCTGTTGTGCTTGAGCCATTTTAACAAGAGCATCAAGACCATTTAAATCTAATTGATTGTTTTCTTTCATATTTGTAAGAAGTATTTCTTTCATTGATCTCATTACTTCTTTCTCTTCTTCTTTATTAAGTTTAAACTCTTCTAAAGAAGCTTTAGAAATAACTTCCATTTCTTTTAGTTTTTCTTTACTCTCTCTATCAGATGTTGCTTTTTCACGCTTTAGGTTATCTGTAGCATTTGTTTTTATCATGCCAAGAATTTGTTCATTCTCTTCAAGCTCAAGTTTTTTATTCTTTAGTTCTAGTTCAGCAGCATTGGTAGCTGTATCTGATTGTAGCTTTTGTTGTTGAAGTTTAACTTTCTCCTGCTCTAAAGCAACTAACTGTTGTTCAGGAGATTGCGCCATACCCATTGCCTGATTAGCATTTGTTATCTGTTGTGCTGCTTGAGCCATTGCCATTTCTATTGCAACAGGAGTTTGACCTTCTTGAGGTACTGTATTCATCATTTCTTTTGTTAAACCATTCATCTGTTCTTGATATTTCATAACAGAATGTTCTTGCATATTAGCTTGAAGTATTGGTTGTATACGTTGCATAATAGGATTAGCACCATTTGAAGGGTCTTGAATATATGCAGTCTTTACTTGAATATGAGCATCATGGTTCTGACCTGCAAAAGCTGCAATAGGTATCCCTTTAGTTGCTGCCATAATATCAGATACTGGGTCCATTGGTTTTGGTTTAATCTTAGGAGGAAGAATCTCCTCTACGTTTGGCATGTTTGCCGCATTTAAAATTGTACGATTAAGAGCCTCTAAGTTAAACATTCCTGGTGGCGATTGCTGTGCCATTTGGAGAGCCATGTTTGCCATCATCATGCGATGAGCATTAGAAGGAATATTAGGATCAGATACTGGAATAATATCTATTCTACCATCAAAATCATTTTTAAATATACTACGATCTTCATAAGGAACATCATATGGATATTCATTTGGAAGATAGTCATAGTCTATTCTTGCTAAAATTCTAAACTCATCTTTCTGTGATTTATGTAATCTTTTATGAATTGCAGAGAAGAACTTACTAGAAGCTTCAAGCAATGCCATTGTTGTTCCGACAGGTCCATAGGAGGCAGCATCAGAGATAACTTGCTCTGTGCTGTCCGCAAACTTCTGACCAGCAGCAGTTACGAAATTCAACATCTGAAATAGAGTAGAGGAAGGCTCTTTATAGGGAAGGGGAACAATAGCCTTTGATAAATCTATACCAGTTGCTTCAACCTCCTTGAACTCGCCAGGAGATATAGGATCGTTGTCGCCAACCATCCGTACTCCTTTGGCCTTAAAGCCACCTGGTAAGTTAGCAAACTGTCCAGCATCTATTAGGGAACGCATAGCTGCTGTTGCACTCATTGTTAAGTTACCAAGAAAGTGTATAAGACCAAGGCCGTAAAAACCAAAGCCAGGAACAAATCTATAATGCACAAAGTGATTTATTTTTTCTTTGTTCAAGTCATCTTGCTTATAGTTTCTACGAATACTTAAAACTTGTTTTGATTGTTGTTCGATAGTTACGATATAAGGACATGCCTCATCTTCATCTTCTATATTTAAATAGCAGTGTTGTTCTAATAATACATATTGAGGATCGTTATCAGAAGATGGAGATAGACCAAGAATGGTATCCATCTTTTCTGTAAAAGGTGTTATATTGTTTGAAGATGGTGTAGGTAAATCTATATCCTGATAGACACCAGCACGAATATCTTTTGCTAGTTCTACTGGACTACGATATATTACATGTGTATAACGATCTGCATTTGCTAGGTCTGTTGCGTAGTATGATACATAGAACTGATCTATTGAAATAAATTCTGAGTGCGGTCTTTTTGTTGTCGCATCATAATATAATTTTTTAAACGCCGAACCTATTAAAGGAAGATGAAAAAGCATTCTTTCAAATTCATCAAAGTATTCTGGCATTTGTTCTGTAAGCTGAAAGTTCATAAAGCTTTGAACTCGATTAGCTTGTAATTCTTTTTCTGGAGTTGACTTTCCAAGTATCTGTGCTTTTACTGGACCGCTTGATGGAAATAATTCACCTGATGCTTTTGATTGAAACTTAACGGCTGATTCAATTAGAAGCGGATGTACAGCAGTACACGCACCTTCAAAAGGTTCTGTTCCCTGCTCAAGTTTAAGACCAAGAAGATCAAAGCCTCTTTCAAACATAGACTCCCATTCAGCCCTACTATCTTTATCCGCTTCAAAATTATCTAAAACATTATTAGAAATTTCTACTAGATCATCTTCGTCCAATGTTTCTGATAAGTCGCCAAACCATTCAGCGATATCCTCAGAAGCTTCCATTTCACTGGCTTCTGAAAAATCAACTATAATACCACCATCAGTAGGATCAACTTCAAAGGTAGCTTCTGATTCCTGTTCAGGAACTTCCATAGGAATTACATTGCTGTTTTCTTCTGGCATTAAATCATATGGATTTCTTTCAGTAGCCATTACGCAACTTCCCTATCAAAGTTTTCTCCGTATATTTGTCGAAGAATACGTAGTTCATTTTCACTTAAAGTATCATCTTCTTCAGGCATAAAAGTTGTAGGAAGCTCAAACGGAACTTCAACAGCAGACTCTACTCTTGATCCAGTATCTGTACTGTCATCATCATCAGAAGTATCGTCGTCATCTAACTCTTCAAGGCCATAGTCTTCTAGGGTCTTTATCCTTTGTCTTCCTTTAAAAGGTTGGTTATATATACGTTCAAGAATTTTTCTTTCATATTCGTTATAAAGAGGATCACCCTCTTCTTCTTGACGATCAATCATATTTCTAAAATATTTTTCAATCTTAGTCATTCTTTTTTGCTCTTCTTCTGCTTCTTCTGCTAGCACTTCTTCTTCTTCAGTGCCATCATCTCCTTCTCCTTGGCCACCGTCATCGCCTTTGCTGCCTTGATTACTAGTAGGTCTGCCATCTGGTCCAACCTTTTCTACTGGACCCCATTCATACTCTCCGCTACCAAAAACACTTTGACCAAAACTTTTTCCTGTTGTAGCTTTTGTCACTGAGCTAAGTGGTCCGTACATTGGCACTAGCGCACCCATTACAAAATCAAATATATTTGCTGCAGTATCACTACCTGGTTTACCTGATATTGATGTTAGTCCTTGAGAAGTCTGACCACCACCTAATTGATTTTTATCTGGTGGACCCATCATACCTCCCAAACCTACTCCTGGAGGTTCATCGCCACCTGGCTCTTCGTCTGGTGAATAACCAGGGTCATGACCAGCCTCACTCAGAGCCTCGCCAAGTTCAGCATCACCCAAGTCAGTAAAGTCATAAGCAGGAATACCATTTACTTTTCGACCGCTTCCTCCAAGTTGTTTTAGAAGTGATCCTTCATCTGGAGTAATGTAGGCAAGCTTATGCGGTTGTCCTCCGATGTTCATTGTTTTCCTAACGTCGGACAATCCACCACCGCCCTCCATAGCGATCATTATACTGATCTTAGGAGAGGGGTTTACCTTTTCCATTGCAATATTAGCGGCTTTATCAAATAAATTAGCCATAAGGTTCCCTTTCTTTTCCTCTGGTCATGCCATTATTATAGCATACTATTGTTGGTTTCCCAAATATAGTTTTAAACATTCCAGTATGTTGGTGCTTTTTCTCTTGGTTCATCTTCGTATTCTGGATCATCTGGATGATTAAGATGCCAAGAATCTTTAAGATAGTGTATCGCCATTGTTAGTGCATCTACCTGATCATCATGGGCCGCATTTGGAAAGCGTACCAATTCCTCAATCAAGTCATCAGCCCACTTCTTACCTTTTGGTATCCACAATCTTCCTGCTTCCATTATAGGAGTAGACGCATAAACTCTGGATACCTTATCACGATCTGGTAAATATTCCATTACAGGTAGACCTGCTCTTCGCATATCCTGTATGAGAGACTGTCCACTTGCTTTCTTCTCTACCATACAGACATCTGGCCTATGTTCTTCATATAGCTTCTGAGCCATTCGTCTAAGCTCTGGGTATTCAAACCGTCCTTTAATATTACCAAGAAGAATTAGATGAGAGGCAAAATCCTCATATCCTTTTTCATTTTGGTTATACATATAGAATATACCCCATGTTTGTATAACACTATAGTCAGCCGTTGTTCTTGTCGAGAATGCTGTATCGTAAGTTTGTATTACAAAATCGCAACTAGGAGGATCACCAAATTCCCAATCCTTTATCCATTTCTTTTTGATCAAGCCCCCTTCTTCAGGAGTGGGGTCTTGCATATAAAGAGCATTCCAGTAGCGACTACCGTTGCTTGCCTTGATCTCGTTCTCATCTACTTTGAGTATATTGTCTGGTTTCCACTCAGGAAAGTAACTTCCTCCTACTGGAAGCTGTAGTATTTCAGCAGCCTCATCATCTAGCCATGCTGGTATCTTTACAACTTCCCAAGGAATTGTCTCGTAATCAGGCATGGACTCCTGTTGCTTTAGTAACCACCCACAGAGATCATCATAGTGATAACGAGTATTGATTATGACAATAGCTCCGTTAGGCATAATACGTGTTCTCAGGCCAGCAGGATACCATTCTTTTATAAATCTTCTACCAGCTTCAGATATTGCATCTTCTTCTGACATTGCATCATCAAGTATAGCTACATGTGCGCCCCTACCAGCGATCTGCGAACGAACGCCAGCAGCATAGTAAGTACCATTCTGATTTGTCTTCCACTTGCCAGCAGCCCTGACATCACTGCGGAGTCCAACACTTCTAAATACTTTTTGAAAGTCTTCACTATTTACAATATCTCTTACAGAGCGTCCAAAGTCACTGGCGAGTTGATCACTATGAGATATTGTTAATATTTCATGGGTGGGGTTCCTGCCTATGTACCACGCAGGAAACAGCTTTGAACAGACAACAGACTTAGAAGAACGTGGAGGAAGAAAGACCATCAGTCTTTTTAACTCTCCATTTTCTATTTGCTGTAGTTTTTCAGATATAACTTCTATGTGTCGTCCCATCTTAAAGCCAGACACCAAAGAAGGTGCCAGGAGTCGCACAAAAGAAATGAAATCATTATTACATTGACTGTTAACCTGTTGTGATAACAACGCTTGAAGGTTAATATATGATTCTATATAGTTACTATTTAAATTCTCCATAGTACTATTATACACTATTAATAGTAATATCCCAATAGTAATAATAATAATAATTGTTTTAATGTATATTACATAGTATACTATATAGGGGCGCACTTAAAATATTTGTTTTGATGACAAGTCCGTAGTTTTTTGTAAGTATATGAGAGTCATGTTATATATATATGTAGGCGAGCGCAAATTTGCACCCACCCCCACACACAAAAACCCCCACAAAACCCCTCCCAGCAAGGAATCTATTTAATCCCTATAGAACGAACTCTTACGAGTTCTATAGGGTATTAAATAGTATACAATTTGGACAGCCCTTTTCGATTTCATCCAAAGGATGTTAATTGTTACCATTTCAGCCTACTACGTAGAACTAGGAAAGACCTGCTAAGTTCCTGAAATGCAAAGCATTTTAGCGTATACACACCGACTGTTACACAGTCTGACATACGATGAATTGCAAAGCAATTTGATGAGGCTTGACAGTACCGAATGATGAGGTTATATATTAAAGCTCTACAGTAGAGTTCTTACGATACTGTAGAGCATATATAAAGGAGATTTGAATGACCCCAACTAGACGAAAAGCTAGGCGAAGCCTACTGTTTAAAATCCAAAACACAACCTTAGTGATAATGTCCTTATCACTATTTGTCTTGGCTAACGCCATGATTCTTGGGTTCGTATCACCCATAGTACAGGAAAACCAAAGCTTTTATAGCTTTGTTTTCTGGAATAGCTGCATAGCAGCTTTGTTCTCAATCGCTTGGTTTTCAAGTTGGTTGATTGAAGACATTATCGAATGTTAATTTAAAGCTCTATAGTAGAGTATCTTACGATACTATAGAGCGTTAATTAAAAGGAGAAACTGTTATGGATTTCGTTAAAGAAACTGTTGAAGTATTGAATAAATACTTCCAAGATTTTGAGGACGGCGATTTGGTTGCTTATGTGTCTGTAGGTGGCAACGGAGTTGACGTACACACAGCTACAGGTGACTTTCTGGTCACTTACGACCCAGACGAAGCCCAAAACGAATTGCTTGGTTAGGGTTATATAATGCTCTACAGTAGAGTATCTTACGATACTGTAGAGCATAATATAAACTATATGGAAGCCCTTTGAGGGGGATAAGATGTTCGTCATGGGTGCCAAGGCTCCTATGCGTCACTCAAACAAGAGTTGCTCGCTCTTATGTCCATAGCCTCTGAGCAAGGCAGAATGGACTCCCACTCAAAGGGCTTCTACATAGTTTAACTAAAGGAGAAACTGAGTGTCTAAGCCTGTCAAAGGTAAGGCTAAAGGTGTGGGCTGGTGCAAACACCTTGGCAAAAAGGGCAAGCGGTTCGCCGCTAAAGCGGAACGACGCTTTGCTAAAAAGTGTTTATCTTAATTAAAAGCCCTGTAGTAGAGTATCTTACGATACTACAGGGCGTTAATTAAAGGAGAATATAATGTTTTTACTTCCAGATGATATAGATGTTCCTACATCAAGACGAGATTTATCTAGTGAAGGGAATGTACGATGGTTACTCAGAAATTTAGCTGTAAAAAATAAAACACATCCTAAATTTAAACTAATTATGAATCAGTTGAAAAGGAAATAAAATGTCTGAAACACTTGAACAAAGATACGAAATTTATTTAGCTTTCGCTGATGATGGTAAAGGTGGCGACAACACTAGAAATGGTGAACCATTGCTAACCTTTGATGAATGGTTAAATAATTAATTTAAAGCTCTACAGTAGAGTATCTTACGATACTGTAGAGCGTTAATTAAAAGGAGGATTTGCCATGTTAGTAGACGCTGAAGAAATTATCACTGCCATCGCTACTGTTAAGGAAGCCAAAACTTTTGGGAATGTTTCTCTTGGAAACACCAAAATGCCAGGCACTACGTTTGCGGTTGATGCTTTTGCTTGTATAACAGGCAGCAAGCTGGCAAAAATCAAAGGCACTCCCTGTAATTCTTGCTATGCAAGAAAGTTACAGAAAATCAGGCCATCTGTTGATCAAGGTTGGAAAGCTAATCTTCAGAAATGGAAGGATAGTGATCCGAAAATGTGGGAAGCATCCATGATTTTCCAGATACTCAGGTACAATGTGGATAACTACCACCGATGGTTCGACAGCGGAGACTTACAGTCTGTCGAAATGTTGGAAAGTATGGTCAACATTGCCAATGCAATGCCGCAAATAAATTTCTGGCTCCCTACACAGGAGCGACAAATAGTCGCAGAGTTCAAGAAGAACGGTGGGACTATTCCAGAAAATCTGGTAGTAAGAGTGTCAGCATCTAAGATAGATGCTCAAGAGGCTCCTAATGCAGAGCATTCAAGCACTGTGTCTAAGTCCTTGAAACCATTAGGAAAAGAGTGCAACGCATACCGCACAGATAAGACCGATAAGGTCTGGACAAAATCAGCCTTTGCTTCTCTGAAGAGAGAAGAAAAGAAAGAGCTTAACTTTGGACATTGTGGGACATGCAGAGCATGTTGGAATGGGAAAATCAAAACGGTGACTTACCCCATACATTAATTTAAAGCTCTACAGTAGAGTATCTTACGATACTGTAGAGCGTTAATTAAAAGGAGGATTTGTTATGGAACAGGATAAATTTGAAATGTTTACCGATGAGGGTAACTTAGCAGTTATGCTGATAGTTTGGGAATCCGTCCGAACCGAAGCCGATTGGATAACAACCTTGAAAAGATTGCATCAGTTGAGCGAGAATCCTCACTTTGAGGAAGCAACCGACAGCGCAGTTGTACAGGCCGCATGGAATGTATGGGCTGAAGGAAGACAACTTGCCCACGACCGTGAAGGTGCTGTGCAACTGACGGCAAAGGGTATGAGCAATTTTTGAGATACTTAATTTAAAGCTCTACAGTAGAGTATCTTACGATACTGTAGAGCGTTAATTAAAAGGAGATTATATCGTGACTAGCGTCAACATCCACAACATCACATCTGTCGATGTGGTAGAAACCAAGTTGCATAACGAAACGTATGTGACATCAATTAAAATCCTTGGAAAGGATTACCAAGGCAACGAAGTCAGAGATGAAGTATCTCTGTTTTCAAACGAAGGCTTTATAAACCTGCAAACAAAGGAGGTCATAAATGACTGATGCAGTACAACGCCAAATCCAAGCATGGATTGGCAAAAAATGGGAAGTCCTTGACAAAGGCAAGGATATTTTCAATAAGACCGTCGAAGCTGGCATACCAGTAAGGGTTCTTCACCCTAACGGTAACTTCAAGGTGATCAAGAACGAGGCCAAGCTCCCCAAGAAGGAGCCTCGCTCTAGCACCCAACTGAATGCCGCCTAACGGTTTCAGTAAGATACCCTCTAGTAACTTTACTAGGGGGTATCATTATGTTATTATCAACTCCAACATGGAAGGTAAGCGAATGCAGTTTATAAATAAAACAGGACTAGGTAAGTCAACCAAGGCACGTCTAAACAAAAACAGGTATGGCTTTAGTTTAGGTAAAAGTTTCTTGGGCGTTCACTTCAGGAAGCGTAGCTTATACGTGAAGGTCTTTGATGCGAATAGGTTTGGCGAGACTGCTAGCCCAGTTCTTAGCATCAAGAGTTAATTAATAAGCCCTGTAGTAGAGTATCTTACGATACTACAGGGCATTAATTAAAGTATTTAAATATGGATGGTGCAGCATAGGCAAGTGCGATTAGGGTTAGGCCAATCGCAAACACCCCTAACGGTGGCTTGTCAGAGGGTGTGCGACTCCCCTCACATCCATCTTTAAATACTTTAAAAGGGTAGCGGCACAGGTTGAATCTGGTCTCGACTGTAAATCGACGCAAACTTAATTCGATTCTAAGGCTACCCACCAATTAAGAGGAGTCAGGCGAGTGAATGTTACAGGGTCTACGAAGGTACAAGCAATTGGAACTGGAGACTTTACACAATGTAACAAGGTAGCGTGTAACTACCTAACGTAGGGTTCGATTCCCTACCTCTTCACCTACTTAATTAATGCTTTACAGTAGAGTATCTTGCGATACTGTAAAGCTTTATTTAAAGGAGAAGGCTGATGGCTAAAACGATTGTCCACGTCAACATGCACAAGATTAGGGCCAATAAAAAGAACGGCACCAACGATCCAGTGTTGACTGTTAAAACTTATAACAGCAATACGTATGCTCATGAGGTAGAAATTGTAGGTAAGAGTAAAGTAATTTACTCTCCAGATAAACCATTATCTTGCGGAGCAAGAGTTTGGATTGAGACACAGGACGAAGTGAAAATATTAGGATAGATAAAAAGGAGGGTTGGCTGATGTCACATCATATAAACGAAAGAATAATTGAGGACATATTTCATGATGTCCTTGACGAATTAATTGAACAGGGCTTACCTGCGGATAGCCTAGTAACGTGGGATAAAGCCACAGAGATAGCTTTCAAAAGATTTGAAGAGCAAGGTTAACATGTTAAAACAAATTACATTAACTGATTTTAATGCAGACGATTACTTAACTATAAGTGAGATAATTTTTGAAAAATTAGAGGGCTTGGAAGATTTTAATCAAGATCAGTTCCAACTGAAATGGGAAATAGTTGTGTTTAGGGACACATTTAAATGATTAATAATCCTTGGTACGTTTGGCTTGCAATAATAGGGATAATTTCTTTTGCATGTTTGCTTGTATATTTAAAAGTAATAGGTTATACTATAGGATAGGAGGTACGCTATGATTAATATGGTAGAAAAACAGATCAACGATGTTGATTGGACAATCAGTTGGGATGGTGGTAAAAAAATAAGGACTGAATCAGATGATGTTCTTTTATTTGAATTTGCCAGCACCTTTGCGGTCACGCCAGAGCAAGCCTTTGACATGGCAATGCTGCAACTGGATTGGTTAGAAGGGTATTAACAATAAGTAATTAAAGCTTACTAGTAAAGTATCTTACGATACTAGTAAGCGATAATTATATTAGGAGATGACCAATGAAATATTATGCGTTTGATTATTTAGGGGAATGTTTATTTCTTGATGATTGTGACAACTATGAAGAGGCTAGGGAAATAGCTAATGATATTTTAGGAGAAGATTGGGCGTTTATATATACCTCTAAAGAGATATTAGAATTAGCAAAAAGGGTTGACCAATGACTGATAATAAATGGTGGCATATAGTGACATGGTGTAAGTGGTGCAATGGCGAAGGCTATACTACTGACAATAACCCAAGCAAAAGAGAAGAGGTATGTAACGAGTGCGAGGGTACAGGCGAGAGCTATTTTGTTGAGGAAGAATGGCGTTATGAAAACGAGCAGGAGGTTCGTGAGAACTATAAAGATATTATTAAAATTGAGGTACTCGTGGAAGGAAATATATCATGGGGAAGTCCAACACTAAGCATGGAGTAAAGAAAATAAATACCTATGCTAAAGATTTAGCACAGCCTAAGTACAGACAACGAATTGTATTAGATAAGAAAAAATACAAGAGAAATAAGCAAAGGTGTGATGATGCTTAACACAAGAGATAGAATTTTAACAGAGTTAAAACTTATTGAAGATGAGGGAGAACATCCAGCGGAGATTGCTTTCTCTGCATTACATGGTATAATGGATTACACAATTAGTCAGGCACCGTCACGTCTGCATGGAATACATTTAATTTGTGCCTGTTTAGATCGTACAATTACAGGTGAGGTTGAGGACTTAATGGATAAGGAGAGTTAGTATGTTAGCACCAGAATTTAGAAATGTTTCTGAAGTTAAACAGTTTATAAATACTAGTAACGATGCTTGGTGTCTACCAATGGTAGAAGAATACATGGACATGTGTGGTGTGTCCCTTAAAGATATGGAAAGGGATGTTGCATATGTTGAGGAGCTAAATGGCTGGATTCAAAATGAGTTAAAGGATTTTACTACTGGCTATGAGGAGTACTCAGGCAATGCTTAGAAAGCAAGCTCTTGAAGAGGCACTTGAAATTTTAAGTAACTTACGCTTAAATGGTGTGGTAAAATTATATGATGAGGGCATTCTTTTAGAATGTATGGATCATATAAATAAAATATTAGCAGATTTAAAGGAAGAAGAAAATGTTTGACCATGATAAATTAAATTTTGAAGTAGAGAAATTCCCCCTTCAAATACTAAATGAAAGTGTGGATGGTACTACGTTCTGTGAAGAACTGTCGTCCGATGTTGGTGTAGGTTTACGTCGTATGGATACTATGGAACCATTAGCTATTGTATCAGACAACTATGTTATCACACAATACATGGAGATTGTAGAACAAATCGAAGAGGCGTTGCGGTTATCTGGACTTGATCTTACAGATGCTAATTTTACTACAAATGTTTATGATAGTGGTGCAAGGATGGAGCTTATTGCTACGTTCCCTTCTCACGCACAGGACATAGATGGAACAGGACCAGTGGTCCCTCAGTTTGTCTTCCGCACTAGTCAGAATAGAACGTGGGCTAACAATGGTATGATGGGATTATTCAGAGCGTTCTGTTTTAATACATTAGTCAATGGCAATAAGCTTGCTTATGTTTATGGGCGACACACCAAAAACTTTAGTCCAGTATCTTTTGGTGCAAAAATTAGAGAGGCATCTAAGTACATAGCTGGAAAAGGTCTGAGCGAGATGAAGATGTGGTATAATACACCTCTAAAACGTGAGGATGCCATCCAACTATTTACCAATACTCTAGCAAAGCGTAGAGATAATGTTAAACGTAAGAACGTAGGCAACAAAAACGTACTGTCTAACCTTATGAAAACATTTGATGAAGAGAACCGTCACGTACATGGTAGAGGTCTATACGAAAAGTATGGGACACAAATGGAAGGTTCTCTCTGGACTGCTTATCAAGCAGCTACTGCATGGTCTACACATGTAATAGAAGGGAAAAAAGAAGTAAAGAATCACGTTAAAAGAGTCAATCGTGAAGATGCGGTTCGCAAAATGTTGGCATCAGTACATTGGCAGGACTTAGAAACAGCATAGGGAGACAATTAATGTCATACATAATTGTACAACATAAAGATGGAGGAAATGAAGAGCGTAGTCTCGTTTCTTTCAACATGTTGGATGCGCTAATTGATGAAACTGGAACCAACATTAAGAAGTTTAAATCAGAGAGAGAAGCAGAAGACTTCCTCTCTGATTGTGGTGTCGAAAATTGGAGTGAGTATTATATAGAAATAACTAGGATGCACTAATGAAATATAATTTATTGTTATGGCTTACGATTTTAACTACATGTTTTTATATCTCAACTTCTAAAGCAAATGAAACAAAGTGTCTTGTAGAGGCAGTGTACTATGAAGCAAGATCAGAGAGATTCATGGCACAACTATCAGTTGCTAATGTAGTTCTTCAAAGAGTAACTGATCGTAGGTTTCCCAATACTATATGTAAGGTAGTACATCAGGGAAAGTACAACAAGAGAGGCCAGCCAATAAGAAATAAATGTATGTTTTCTTATTGGTGTGATGGTAAGCCTGAAAGAATGAAAAACATAAAAGCTTTACAGAAAGCGATAGAAGTTTCTGATCTTGCTTTGCAAGGTGTGTTTGTTAAAAGTACGTTGGGTGCTACTCATTATCATGCAACATATGTAAAGCCAGCGTGGTCAAGATCAGACAACTTTAAATACTTAGGACGCATGGGTAGGCATTTATTTTATGTTGACATTCGTAATATTTTAAGGTAGGATCATGGATGAAATAGAATTATTAAGAACACACGTAACTAAACTAAAGAAAATTGTAGAGGGTAAAGACCTCACAATAAAAAAACTTAGAGAGGAACTCGCTCAACTTAAACAAAAGAAACATAGTAAGTCAGAGTGGGTAGAAATATAATAATGTCTAAAAATTTATGGGAGAAAGAAAGAAACACCTTGTTTCGGAGTCTAGTACGACAGTACTCTGAGGAGGGTTACGATTCTAAAGAAGCAAACAAGCTTGCTAAAGAGGAACTAAATGAAATCATGTCAGACAGAGAAGAGTTTGTTGAAGACCTTTGGAATCAAACTTACGAAGACACATAAGGATTAATACAATGAATTTACCTGAAGACTTTTGCGAATGGCTGTTCAATATAATGGACATACCATTCTCTAAACAAATGGATTGGAAACTTAAACATCAACGATCTCCAAACGAGAGAGAATATAAAAATGTTAATCGTTATACAAGGGCAGGTAAGGACGGTAAGTTTGTTATGTGTCCTCACTGTCATGCTGATGAACGTGTCTATCATTTTGCATGGTCTTCTATGACTTGTATAAATTGTACGGAACTTGTTGATAAAAATGATTGGCTTGAAATTGATTGGAAATATTAATGTGGAACTTAATGTTAAAAAAAGAATTTGGAGATATAATTATTCAATCTTTTAAGACAAAGAAAGAGGCTGAAGATGAAGTTAAAAATAGAGGAGGGTTGCTATACTTTCTTAAAGCAAGTATAAAGAATAGTTATTACACTAAGAAATGTAAAAGTTAATTTAAAGCTCTACAGTAGAGTATCTTACGATACTGTAGAGCGTTAATTAAAGAGGGTGTTATGACCAATGGACAATGGTTAAGCAGAGGCGAATGCCCTGCATGTGGATCAAGCGATGGGAATGTTCAACACAGCGATGGGCATTCCTTTTGTTTTGTATGTGATACAAGATTTAATGGAGAAGAAATGGAAGCGGAACAGAAAGTTGTACCAATGAACTCAAGGAAAAGTAATCCCCAAAGGGCTTATAATTTGTCTGATATTCCTGACCGTAGGTTGACGCAAGATACGTGTCGCACTTACGGAGTTGGTGTATCAAGGGAAGGCAGTATGGTAGCTGGTCACAGATATAAATACTTTGACAAAGAAGGCAACCACCTTGCTAGTAAATTTAGGGAAGTAAAGACCAAAGATTTTTGGTCAGAGGGTGATCTGTCTAGCTGTGGATTGTTTGGACAAAATGTTTTTAACAGTGGCAAATACATTACGATATGTGAGGGTGAGCTTGATGCAATGTCTGTTCACCAAATGTTTGATAACAAGTATGCCGCAGTCTCCATTAAGAATGGGGCTAAGTCTGCAGTTAAAAACTGTAAGCAGTGGTTAAACTATCTCAATAAGTTTGAGCATATACGTATTTGTTTTGATAACGACAAGGATGGTAAGGCCGCATCTCAGGCCGTCGCTCAATTGTTTGAGCCAAACAAATGTTCGATTGTAAATTTAGAACTTAAAGATGCCAACGAGTATTTAAAAACTGGTCAAACTAGAAAGTTTACAAGTGCTTGGTGGGGGGCGCAAGTCTACACACCAGCAGGTATTATTAACTTAGCTGATCTTGGCGACAGCCTTTACGATGAGAAGTATTTTGATACTTGTCCCTACCCTTGGAATAAGCTTAATGAAAAGACCTACGGTATGCGTACTGGGGAACTGGTTACATTTACCAGTGGTGCTGGTATGGGTAAGTCAAGCATCATGCGTGAGCTTATGCACCACATCATGAACAACAGCAATGATAACATTGGTGTCCTCGCATTGGAGGAAAGCGTAAGGAACACAGCCTTTAATATTATGAGCGTTGAGGCAGACGCTAGGTTATACATCAAGGAAATACGTGAGCAATACTCCGCAGATCAGCTAAAGGATTGGCAAGAAAAGACAGTTGGAAGCGGTAGGTTTTTCGCATTCGATCACTTTGGTAGTATAGAAAACGATGAGATTCTTGATCGTGTTAGGTACATGGCAAAGGGTTTGGAATGCAAGTGGGTTTTCCTTGATCACCTTTCTATTTTAGTGTCAGGTCAGGAGGACAACGGTGATGAACGTAAGTCGATTGATATTCTAATGACTAAGCTACGATCACTAGTGGAGGAGACAGGCATAGGCTTGCTGCTTGTCAGCCACCTGCGAAGGCCAAGTGGGGATCGTGGGCATGAGGATGGGCGTGAGGTATCTCTCTCACATCTACGTGGCTCTGCCTCTATCGCACATCTAAGTGATAGCGTTATAGCCTTGGAGCGTAATCAGCAAGCAGACGATGACATAGAAGCGAACACTACAACCATACGTGTTCTCAAGAACAGGTACACTGGTGATACAGGTGTTGCTTGTTACTTGCATTACGATGGGAAAACTGGTAGAATGACACAGGTAGATAATCCATTTATGGAGAATGATTAATGAACGGTTGGATTGCAGAAAGAAATTTTAGAATAGAAGCTAAAAACAAAGGGTACTTAGTAACTAAATCAACTGATCAGGAGGATATGTTTAAACATATAGACTTCTTCCTAGAGAAAGACGGTAAGAATATTTCAGTAGATGTGAAGGCACGTAAGAAAGCAACGAGAGCTAGTTGGGATTTTGATGATGAGTACACATGGGTAGAGTTTCAAAACGTCAGAGGCCACAGAGGTTGGCTCTATGGTGATGCAAACTATATTGTGTTTGAAAGAAAAGATGATTACATATTTATAGACAGAGAAAGACTGCTAAAATTTTCCCTTGATGCTGTAAATGATATATATGTGGACAGTCCAAGAGAAGCTATCTATAAAAAATACCAAAGGTATCAACGAGATGATGTAGTTAGCAGAATAAAACTAGATCACGCTTTAGATAGTGAATACTTTAAGGGGAAACCCCCAATGATATGGAAAAAATCTAATGACGAAAGCAGTAGTTGACATAGAGACAGACAGTCTTAATGCTACAAAGATACATTGCATAGTTGCTAAACATTATTACAGCAATCAAGAGCGTTGTTGGATAGGTGATGAATGCCAAGACTTTGCAAACTGGAGTAAAGGAATTAGTGAGTTTGTCATGCACAATGGTATTAGCTTTGATGCCCCTGTTCTTAATAGACTTACTGGTTCTAATATAAAACTAAATCAAATAAGAGATACACTTATTGAGTCTCAACTTTACAATCCCATTAGAGATGGAGGTCACTCTTTAGAATCATGGGGAGAAAGACTTAACTATAACAAAGGAAACTTTACTGAGTTCAGTGAGTATAGTGATAACATGCTTGAGTATTGCAAGCGTGATGTTGAGCTAACAAGAAGACTATCTGTAAAGCTTCAAGAAGAAGGAAAAAACTTTTCTTCTCAAGCGTATGAGATAGAAAGAAAGGTTAGGTCAATTGTTGACAAGCAACAACAGAATGGCTTTGCTTTAAATATAAAAGAAGCTATGCTATTACAAGCAGAGCTTTTAGATGAACAATATAATCTTGAAAGACAAGCTGACGAAACATTTCCTCCAAAAGAAATACAATTAAAAACAAAAGTAAAGTATGTCCCATTTAATATAGCTAGTCGAAAGCAGATTGCTGAACGCCTAATTGAGAAAGGGTGGAAGCCTGATAAGCACACCGACAAAGGAAATATAATTGTTAGTGAAGAGGTGCTATCAAAAATAAAAGACATACCTGAAGCTGAGATGTTCAGCCGTTACTTTCTTTTACAAAAAAGAACTGGTTTGTTAAAGTCTTGGATACAAGAGTGTCAAGAAGATGAACGTGTACGAGGTAAAGTACTGACACTACGTACAGTTACTGGACGAATGGCACATCACGGCCCAAACATGGCACAGGTTCCAGCAATTTATAGCCCTTATGGTAAAGAGTGTCGGTCCCTTTGGACTGTATCTAATACTGATACACATAGTCTTGTGGGTACAGACGCAAGCGGTCTTGAAATAAGATGTCTAGCACACTACATGGATAACGCTAAGTTTACTGACATTGTTCTTAGTGGTGATGTACACACAGCTAACCAACAGGCTGCAGGTTTAAAAACAAGAGATCAAGCTAAAACTTTTATCTATGCTTTTCTTTATGGTGCAGGAGCAGCAAAGATAGGTAAGATTGTAGGAGGAGATGCAGATGTAGGACAAAGACTAATCTCAAAGTTTCTATCTAACATGTCAGCCCTTAAAGTTCTAAGAGAAAATATTCAAGAAAGAATTAAAGACCATAATACAATCAGAGGTCTTGATGGAAGGATGCTTTATATACGATCTCCACATGCGGCCCTTAATACTTTAATACAGGGTGCAGGAGCTATCATTTGCAAGCAATGGTTGATACAAATGGACAAACGAATAAATCAACTTGGGATTGATGCAAAGCTTGTAGCATCAGTGCATGACGAGTACCAGTTTGAAGTATTAAAGTCTGATGTGAAAAGGTTTACAAAGATAACAAAAGAATCTATGTGGGATACACAAAGAATTTTTAACTTTAAATGTGATCTGGATTGTGATTACAAGATAGGTAAGACATGGGCAGAAACACACTAGAAGATCAACAGATTGAATTATTTTCAGATATAAAATCTATAGACAAATCAAATGGTGTTAAAAAATGTTTAAGATGTGGTGAAGAAAAGTCTCTTAGTTCCTATGGTATCACACACCACAGAGCAGATGGAACAAGTAAAGAAAGAAACATATGTAAAGAATGTAATAAATCTCAAGGAGATATTGTTAAAAAGTTAAGAGAAACTATCCCACCTCCAGATGAAAACCATCACTGTCCTATCTGTTTAAGAAATAAACAAGATTTAGAAAGTGATTACTCGACTGAGAACGCATATCAAAATGTCGCAACAGCTTGGGTACTGGATCACGATCATGATAGTGGAGAATTTAGAGGATGGTTATGCAACCCATGCAACTCTGCATTAGGTTGGTTTCAAGATAATATTAATAAAGTAAGGAGGGCTGTAAAATATTTAGAAAATAATTGTTGACACCCAAAATAGGTGTGTTATAATGTGTTGGTTGTTTAGTAGTAGACAACAGCGGAATGATCCGCACTCATGGCTACAATAGTGTAGCGATTTAAAGGAGAATAAAATGAACGACCCAATTTATCTTACTGGCAAATGCCACTATGCTTCCCTCATTGAACCAAACACTAAGTTTGATCCAGTGTGGACAATTCAAATCGAAGTGAACGACGAGAACCGCCCTGTAATAGAAGGTGCTAATCTTCCTATTGCTAATAAAGGTGATGATCGTGGTGACTTTGTAACAATTAAACGTAAGGTTTTCCGTAAGGACGGAAGCCAGCGTCAAGCACCTATCGTAAAGGATTCCCAAAACAATCCTTGGGATACTAAGCTTATCGCTAATGGTAGTCTTGTAAATGTAAAGGCTATTCCTTACGAGTGGGATTATGCTGGCAAGTCAGGAGTATCGGCTGACCTAGCGGCTGTACAGGTAGTAGATTTTATTGAGTATACAGCCTCAAGAGAAGACTTTGATCCTGTTGATGGAGGATATGTGACTGACTCCTCAATACCTGCCCCTGCTTTTTCATAAACTATTAAAGGAAGGGGGAGTGTCGTTTTTACTCCGATGCTCCCCCTATTTATTATGAAACAAATTGAAACATTAGTTGAAGATATATATAATTTATTTTCTCTTGATCCTATAGACATGGATGAGAAAGAAGTTGATGAATATATAAATACATTTGGCGATATGTTAAAGGTACATATTAAAGATTTCTTATATGATACCCCAAGAGATAGGGGAAATTTAAGATTGTCTGCCATTGGCAAGCCAGATCGTCAGTTGTGGTACGATGTCAACAAACCAATAGGAGATTCAGAATTAAAACCTTCTACAAGAATAAAGTTTTTGTATGGTTATATTCTTGAAGAACTTCTTTTATTGTGTGCATCTATATCTGGTCATAAGGTTACAGATCAGCAGAGAGAAGTTGAAGTTGAAGGAGTGCTAGGCCATCAAGACTCTTTAATAGATGGTGTTTTAGTAGATTGTAAGTCAGCCTCTGGTGCTGGCTTTGTAAAGTTTAAAACCAATACTGTAGCAGAGAATGACCCCTTCGGTTATATCGCACAGATATCCGCATACGCTCATGCAAATAATGCAGATCGTGCGGCATTTCTCGCTATAGATAAATCAACAGGAGAGATATGTCTTTCTCCTGTACATAAAATGGATATGATAAATGCAGAGCAAAGAATACGCCATCTTAAAACAGTGGTTTCTAACGATACTTTACCTGATAAGTGTTATTCCTCTTTACCTGATGGTAAGTCTGGTAACTATAAGCTTCCTGTTGGTTGTGTTTATTGTGGACACAAGAGGGATTGTTGGTCTGATAGTAACAACGGTAAAGGCTTGCGTGTATTCAAATATGCAAGGGGCAAAAGATTCCTTACAGAAGTTCGCAAAGAGCCAGATGTCGAAGAAGTAGTTAACTGGTAATGCACTGGAAGTACCACAAAAAACTAGACCCTAAGAATCAGTTTGGTTTTGTTTATATAATAATACATAAGAAAACAAAGAAGTCATACATTGGTTGTAAACAGTACTGCATAAAGCGCAAAGGCAAAGAAGTTGAATCCAATTGGAAAATATATACAGGTTCAAATAAATATTTAAACGAAGAGATAAAAAAAATTGGCAAGAAGAATTATCACTTTAAAGTAATCGGAGAGTACAAGAACAAAAGGAGTTTAAAATATTATGAATGTTATTATCAAATGATAAACCATGTTTTAACATCCACATTGGAGGGAACAGATGAGCCAGCTTTCTACAACAACTATGTAGGTGGTAAGTTTTTTCGACCTGTTCAAGAACCACTTGACGAGTGATTTAGAAATACAATCCTTGTATGATGTAACAGAAAAAGACCCACGTAAAAGTCTTTTCTTTGCTGTAATACTACAGGCTCTTTTAGATATTACTAAACCAAAAGAGTCCAAAGAAACTAGTGATATTAAATTACAGAGAGATCAGGCCCATGCGTGGGTCTTTTGTTCTGTTGGTGTAACGTGTGATAACTTTGAGGAAACCTGTGAGTTAGCAGGACTACCCCCCAAACTAGTGAGAACTTTTGCTTTAAAGGTTATTAATTCAGGAGACACGAATGATGTCAGAAGAAAAATTAACTCCTTGTTATAATAATGAAAGAACCCACGATTATTATTTAAGGAGGATGCAAGAAGATAGAGAGCAAGTAAAGGCTGAACGTAACGAAGCCATACTTGACAAACAGGTAGGAGGAGATCATTATAAAGATTGTAAGATACAACCTGTCGAGTACATTCACGCTAACGGATTAGATTACTTTGAGGGTAATGTAATTAAGTATGTTACAAGACATAGAACAAAAGGAGAAGGCAAGAAAGATATTGAGAAAGCCATACACTATGCTCAATTAATACTAGAACTATATTATAAATAAGGAGGGGAACATGCCAAACAACTATCTGCCAACGCTTTACCAAGAATTTATTCACCTATCAAGATATTCTCGTTGGCTCTATGATGAAGAGAGAAGGGAAACTTGGCCTGAAACAGTGGGAAGATACTTTACTTTCTTTAAAGAACACGTCAAAGACTTACATAATTTTAATCTGACTGCTAATACAATAAAAGAATTAGAGGAAGCTGTGTTATCTTTAAAGGTAATGCCTTCTATGCGTTGCCTGATGTCTGCAGGAGATGCTCTCAAGCGAGAGAACATTGCAGGGTACAACTGTTCTTATGTTGCTATTGATCGTGTTCAAGCTTTCGATGAGGTCTTATACATTCTTATGAATGGTACTGGTGTAGGCTTTAGTGTTGAGCGTCAGTTTGTTTCTAAGCTACCACAAGTAGCAGAAGAGTTTCATTCTTCTGATTCTGTTATACCTGTACCTGATAGCAAGATGGGATGGGCAAAGGCACTCAAGGAACTTATTGGTATGCTCTATGTAGGGCAGATACCTAAGTGGGATATGAGTAAGGTACGTCCAGCAGGTGCGCCACTTAAAACATTTGGAGGCAGGGCGTCAGGACCAGAGCCATTGGAATCTTTGTTTGAGTTCTGTGTGCAGATATTTCAAGCAGCCGCAGGACGTAAGCTTAACTCCATAGAGTGTCATGATATTGTATGTAAGATAGGAGAGATCGTTGTCGTAGGTGGTGTACGTAGGTCTGCACTCATCAGCCTCTCTAATCTATCTGATGATCGCATGCGTCATGCCAAGGCTGGTCAGTGGTGGGAAGCTAATCCACAAAGAGCATTGGCAAATAACTCTGCTTGCTACACAGAGAAGCCAGACATAGGCATCTTCATGGATGAGTGGAAAGCTCTCTATGATTCTAAGTCTGGTGAGCGTGGCATATTCAACCGTGAGTCGGCAGTAAACATGGCAGCTAAGAATGGACGCAGAGAGACAGAAGGTTGGGAGTTTGGTACTAACCCATGCTCAGAGATCATACTAAGAGATCGTGAGTTCTGTAATCTATCTGAAGTTGTAGTCAGAGCAGACGATACTCCTAAATCTTTAAAAGATAAGGTACGCATGGCTGCTATTCTTGGAACCCTGCAATCAACACTGACTAATTTTAGGTATGTATCTAAGACGTGGAAGAAGAACTGCGAAGAAGAAAGATTACTTGGTGTTTCTCTTACAGGTATAATGGACAACGCCCATACCAATGGCAAGTATTTAAATAGGTTTGAGCTTGGAAAACTATTAGAAGAATTAAAAGAGATTGCTGTAGCTACAAATAAAGAGTGGGCAAAGAAGATTGGTATTCCTCAGTCAGTTGCTGTCACCTGTGTTAAGCCATCAGGTACAGTCAGTCAACTAACTGATGCAGCCTCTGGTATCCATGCAAGACACAACTCTTACTATATACGTACAGTACGAGGTGACAAGAAAGATCCTTTAACAAAGATGATGGTAGAATATGGCTTCCCTGTAGAGAACGATGTGATGAAGCCTGATCATACTTCTGTCTTCTCTTTTCCCATGAAAGTGGAACAAGGTGCAGTCTTTCGTACAGATCGGTCAGCCATACAACAGCTAGAGCTATGGCTTATATATCAAAAGCATTGGTGCGAACATAAACCATCTGTAACAATCTCTGTTAAAGAACATGAGTGGATTGATGTAGGTGCATGGGTATACAAACACTTTGAGTTTATGAGTGGTGTATCTTTTCTACCTTTTAGTGAACACACTTATCAACAGGCACCCTATCAAGACTGTGATGAAAAAGAATACAAAGAACTTGTTAAGAAAATGCCAAAAAATATTGATTGGAACAAGCTCTCTGATTGGGAAAGTATTGACATGACTACTGCCTCACAAGAGTTAGCCTGTGTTGCTGGAGCTTGCGAGATATGAGTGTACATATGTCTTTACTGGAACACCTTAGAGAAGGAAGGTATGCTAAAGAAAAGTCCCCTTGTATATCAGACTGTACTCTTGTTAATAAAAGTACACACATGATATGCAAGGGGTGTGGTAGAACTCAAGAAGAAATATCAAAATGGGGAATGCTTTCTAAAATAGAAATAGATAAAATATTAGATAGACTGAAAAAAACACTTGACAAACCGCTAGAAAGTATTATATAATAGGATTAAGAATTAAAGGAGGAAACAATGGATGAAGAGTTAAAGGATAGAATAGATCATATGAACTTTCTTCTAAAAGAAATTAGAATACTAGAGAAAAGGATAAAGCCTACAGATACAGGCCATATTAATACAACTATTAGCACTCTTGAACACAGAGTAAAAGAAATACAGGAAGAAATATTAAATGAAAAACGATAAGATAAATACTATATACATAGGCTATGATCCTAAAGAGAGAACAGCTTATGATGTTTTGCATCATACAATTGATCGTTGTACAAATACATCAACTGAAGTTAAACCTTTAGATGTTAATGTACTTAGACGTATGAATCAGTATTGGAGAAAATACACAGAAGAGAATGGTCAAAAAATAGATTCAATAGATGGTCGGCCCTTTTCAACAGAGTTTAGTTTTACAAGATTTTTAGTACCTTCCCTTAATATGTATAGGGGATGGGCTTTATATATGGACTGCGATATGTATGTTCGTACAGATATAAATGATTTGTTTGAAGAGTATAATAGTGACTACTATCCTTTGTATTGTGTTAAACATGATTACAATCCTACGGAAGAATCAAAGATGGATGATCAAAGCCAAGCCAGATACCCTAGAAAGAACTGGTCAAGCCTTATGTTGTTTAACTGTGGACACGAGCTTAATAAAAGGCTTACGCCTGAAGTTGTTAATTCCAAAGATGGAACATGGTTGCATAGGTTTCAGTGGTTGCCAGATAAAGAAGCTGATATAGGGACAATTAAGGAAGAATGGAACTGGCTTGATGGTCATTCCTCAGAAACTATAAAACCAAAAAACGTACACTTTACTACAGGTGGTCCTTGGTTTAAGCAATGGAAGATGGTTCCTAATAGAGAAGCTGATGGATACTATGCTCAAGAATGGAATCAAGAATACACCTATCTTGTAGGACACAGTTTAATAGAGCCATTAGATGACTAAACTTAAAATTGTCAGTTGTTTTAATGAAGATTATCTTCAAGAGTTTACGATACACTTATTAAAAAATATTAGTAAATCGTGGCAGAGTTCTATTGAGTTTCATTTTTATTACTATGATCTTGATTTAAAAAACTATTCCTTACCCAAAGCATCTAATATACATTACCATAATCTAGAAGAAGTCGAAGACTTTAATACATGTATGGAAGAATTTAAAGTACATGATGGAACAGAAGGTGGTATCGTTCCCTATAACAGGGCTTTAGATGCTGTAAGATTTATACCTAAAGTAATATCACTTACGGAAAGTGCTTTTAATGATTCCGACTGTTGGTTATTCTGGATGGATGCCGACACGATGGCTAAGAAAAAGATTTACGAGAAGGACTTGCTTTCTATTCTTCCCGAACACCAAGAGAAATGTGACATGGTATCTCTTGTTGATGAAGATGAAGACATAGATCATTTTCTGGAAGGCTTTAATCTTTCTCGTCAAACACCAGTAGATTTGTTAGGTGATCTACGAGGTGCCTACTTATCAGGAGAGTTTCGTAACTATAGAGAATGGCATGATGGTTTTATTTTAAATCGTTTGGTAACCATCTATACTGCTCACGGCATGGCCCTCCATACAGTGCCGATTGAGAAATCTATAGTCTCTGATTTATTTATACATCTTCATGGCAATACTAATATTGCTTTACGGGACGAGGATGGACAGCGTGTGTTTACGCTATCAGATGAAGAAACTTCTCCTGATATTTTACCCAACAGGTATAAGCAACTTGCCGATATAGTGCGTTTGTATAAACCTAAAACTATACTTGAAACAGGTACATGGAATGGTGGACGTGCTATTGAGATGTCTCTTGCTGCATTTGAGAACTGTGATAAAGTTCATTACATAGGTTATGATTTATTTGAAGATGCAACAATAGAAACAGATGAGGAGGAATTTAATGTTAAGCCTCATAATACTTATGCTGCTGTTGAAAAAAGATTTAAAGAGTTTGCAGAAGTTGTAAAGAAAAGAGATAACAAAACATTTACCTACAAATTACATAAGGGTAATGTACGTGATAAGTTAAATAGTAAAGGTCTAAAGAAGGTTGACTTTGCTATGATAGGTAGCGGTAATAGTTTTATTACTGTAGATCATGAATATAAATCTTTAAAAGATATTCCAGTTGTGGTGCTAGATCATTACTTTTCTAAAGATGAAGATGAAAATGTACCACCAGAAAGATATCATGGAGCTAAAGAAGTCTTTGATGTGGTACCGACTAAGAAAGTAGATGTTCAAGAAACAACAGAAGATGGGTGGACTACCTTTGATGAAAGCTCTTCTACTCGTAAGTATGTACTTCCTTCTGGAGATAATGTTGTAGGAGGTGGGCATACTCACCTATGTTTATTCCTACATGATCCAGAATTAGAGGACTGCCCCGAAGATTTAAAACGAGTTCCAATTATTGTTCATCCTAGAGATTGTGTACCACAAGACTATATCCAAGATAATATTAAAGCTAACATGAAGTTGATAGGTGATGATTGGATTGTAAAGCATCCTGCACACAGGGAAACCTGTATTATTGTTTCTGCTGGCCCTTATATAAACTTTAAAGAACTAAAGCAAACAATAAGAGATAATGGTAATTGTAAAGTTGTCTGTGTTAAACATTCTTACCCAATGCTAATGAAGAATAAGATCAAGCCTTGGGGCTGTGTTATTTTAGATCCAAGACCTATCACAGGAACAAGTACGCACGGTATAGTACGTAAAGACTTGTTTAAAAAGATGGACGATGATACAATCTTTTTCCTTGCCTCTATGACAGATCCCTCAGTAACAGAGTTCTTAAAAGAAAGCGACTCTAAGATATGGGGGTGGCATGCCTTTACTGACTCATTAAGACAAGAGGTTGATCAAGGGACACAGATTAAGAATCAAAAGGTTCACATCATGGATGAGCTTGGCATCCCTAAAGGAGCTACCTTAATTACTGGTGGTACCTGTGCGGCTATGCGAAGCATTGGTATGATGCATACAATGGGCTTCAGGGACATACATCTCTTTGGTTATGACTGTTGTATGAAAGAACCTACAGATGAGGAAAAGACACAAACTACAGGTGACATAGAAGGTGGTGAAACACCAAGGCCCAAGTATTTCCAAGTAACAGTAGGCGATAATACATACTGGACTACAGGAGAGCTTCTAGCAATGGGACAGGACTGTGAGAAAGTTTTCTCTGATGATGGCCTTGATGGAGTACTGACCCTACATGGAGAAGATACAATGGTTTCTGATCTTTGGAGAATAAAACAAGAACGAGATAATAGACCTTTGTTTGGAGATTATTATGATTAAAGCTAACTTAGACTACAGTAGGGAAAGCCCTTCACAAGATTATACTGAGTTACTAACAGAGTATAAGATGATGCACAAAGCATCTGACGGGATGTTTAATGGACGTAGCCTTGTAAAATTTATTACTATTATAGATAACTTTATTAAGAAATATAATTGTGAATCTTTACTTGATTACGGATGTGGAAAAGCTGTACTCTATACAGATAACTTTAAAAAAGTAGCTGATGTTCCTGAGATAACTAAACCAATACATGAGATATGGGGTATTGAAAAGTTTAAATTATTTGATCCCGGTTATCCTGAACACGACACGTTGCCAAAAGATGAACTGTTTGATATGGTTATATCTACTGATGTGCTAGAGCATATACCCTCTACAGATTTAGATTGGGTTATTAGAGAGATCTTTAGCTATTCAAGTAATGTTGTATTTCTAAACATTGCCTGTATGCAAGCTTTAAAAAGATTAAAAGATGGTAGAAATGCTCACATATCTTTATATACATCAGGAGAATGGTTACAGTTTATTGCACGAATTACAGAAGACTTTCCTTATCTAACAGTTTATATTTTTGCAGATGAGTTTAATCAAGATGGCGTTTTAGAAACAAATGGATTTAAAATTATCCCTCGACCTACAATCATACCTTTAATAAAAGAAGAGCAACCAATGAGAGAAGCTTCTGATTTTGAACATAAGTCTGATATAGTACAGAGATGGGATTAAAGGAGAAGTATAATGGTATTAGGAATAGCAGATTCAATAATAGGAGTAGCAGGTAAGGTACTTGATAAGTTTGTAGCAGACAAAGATCTAAAAGCTAAGTTAGACTTTGAGCTACGTAAAGCATACTCAGATGCTAACCTTGCTCAGATAGATGTTAATAAAGAACAAGCGAAACACCCTAGCCTTTTTGTTGCAGGAGCTAGGCCCAGCATCATGTGGATATGTGCCTTTGGTTTAGGGTGGCAGTTCGTATTTCTACCTATTGCTGCATGGTATATAGCCGTGACAGGCCAGCCCATACCACTGCCAGAGATTGAGACTGAAGGCTTGATGTCTCTGACACTTGCGTTACTAGGGCTTGGTGGTATGCGTACCTTTGAGAAAAGAAATGGTACACACAGAAATAACCTGAAGCACCGTTAATGGGACTCAATGAGAAGCAGGAGAAGTTTGCACAGTCCTATGTCCTCCACAGGAATGCGACTGAAGCTGCCAAGGCTGCAGGATATGCAGCACGTTCTGCTAATAATCAAGGCTATAGACTATTACAGTTAGATGAAATTGTTGAAAGAGTACGTGAGTTAGAGAATGAGTTAGAAACATCTGTTGATGTGATAGATGAGTTAGAAAGTCAGTATGCTTTTGCTAAATCTAACGGGCATACCAATAGTGCGATCAAAGCTTTAGAACTTTTATCAAGAGTACGAGGTGCTAACTCTGATATAATGACTTCCCTAGATGAAGAGACGTTAGAGACAGCTATTGTCGGGTGTTTAAATGTTATAGGAGAAGATAAAGTCTATAGCCTAATTACAAAATGTGACTTCTATAAAGAAGAAGAAGAAGATGATACTGATTAGCCCTCCTTTTGGTAACTATATTTCTTTGAAAGGATGCACCAGTGTAAAGGGTAGCTATACCTATTTAAAGAGAAGGGGCTTGATAAAACAAATTATAAAAACTCTTCGACCAATAAAGGGTGGTTGGAGAAACTCTATTGGCTTACGCAATAAGGGTATCTGCAATATAAAGAAGTATGATAAGAATAGTATATACAGTATTGCTGCTGTTGAGCCTACCTCTAAGCTTCACTATCCCCCTTGGTCAGCACTGCATTTTAAAATCCCTAGCAAGGTATCCTTAGAACTAAATATTGGATGCCCTAATGTATCTGGTATGTCAGAGCTTAAAGACTACCACATTATACACTTTGTAGATAAGTTTAAGAATGTTATTGTTAAAGTTCCACCGACAGTTTCACTAGATAGTATTGTAAGGATGTATGATTTAGGTATAACTAAATTTCATTTAAGCAATACACTACCCATGATAGATCACAATGGAGATGGGTATGGTGTTAGCGGTAAGAGATTAAAAGAACAGAACCTTCCCTTTGTAGAGAGTGTTGCTTCATTCTTCAAGCTAAAGAATACTCCAGTATCTATCATAGCTGGAGGAGGTATTTATAAAGCAGAAGATGTAGAAGATTATTACAATGCAGGGGCTACAGACTATAGTCTAAGTACTGTCTTCTTTACCCCTTGGAAGGTGCCTGAAGTACTAGATACCATTAAGCATATAAGGTTAAACTAAACTTAAATGTCTATGTGTTATTATTGCGGTGAACATGGTGCTGATACTTTAGATCATACAATACCATACTCTTATTATAGTTCTACTTCAGTTTCAGGAGCTAAACATAAACCTAAAGCTAGGAAAGCTGATTTAGTTCCTATGGTAGATTGTTGTAGAGAATGTAATAGAACTTTAAGTAATAAATTAATTATTGATGTTAGAGGTAGAGCAAATTATTTAAAAGAAAAATATGAAAAGAAATATAAAAGAATTTTAAGACTACCTGATTGGGGAGAAAAAGAAATAAAAAAATTAGGAAAATCTTTAAGAGCAACTATTAAAAAAGGTTTAATAGAAAAAGAATCTATACAAGAACGCTTAAATTATTTAGAATATATTTCTACTTTAACTGAAGACCCCTTTATACAACAAAAAATAGAGGGTGGTTTTACTAAAAATATAGTCAATCCACAGTAGGTGGGGTAGAAGGGCCGTACACGAAGACTAAAATAGTCCATGTGTCCGTAATCATTTTGTTCAGAGAAGGCTACTCAGTGAGGCTCTATGAGCTTTTATAACTCAATAGTATGGGTTAATTACCTCACCTTCCTCATGTGACACGCTTTCAACGTCATCTGGAAGGTATTGTTTAAGAGTTTCTTCTACACCCAGTTTAAGAGTGAATGAACTAGCAGCACATCCTGCACATGATCCTGTTAGCTTAACATGTACGTTCTTGGTATCTTCATCATAAGATAGTAGCTGTATATGCCCACCGTGCATAGCAATAGAAGGTGCTACCTTATCAGCCAAAGCATCTTCTATCTTAGCAAAGGTTGTCATTTTCTACTACCACCATTAAATATCTTATCATTAAGTTTCTGTACCTGTGTTTCCAGTGAACCAATCTTCAGGTCTTGCCTTACATCACTAGGTAAAGACCCTGATCCCCATCGTCCTGCAGGCCACAGTTCAACGAACTTTGAGTTCTTGCTTACATCTTTAGCAATCATTTGTATTTGAAAGTCATTGTGTTGTACAGAGGCTTGTAGTCCAGCCAACCACCAGATAACACCAGCGGCCTGTACAAACAGACCAACGCCTAAAGTTATTAAAAATTTACTATCCATCATTCATCCTTTGTTAGATAATAACCAAAGTAACAAACAACCGCAAGTCCTGCTGCACATATTAAAAATTCTACTAACATTACTTATAACTCCATATCGACGGTCTAGGATTTTTATCACTATCTTCTAGGTCATCAATATGTATAAACCTTTTTATAGCTGGTCCTCTTTGTGCTACCCCTATACCTGTCATACCCATATCTAATGCTAGACGTACTAATCTTAATGCTTCGCTACCCATAATAGATACATCTACAGCCCTACCTTTAGTATGTGCTGAGTTTGGTGCTCCTCCTATTACCATATTATGTGCAGGATGTCTGTAACCTGAAGTAATAATCATAGGCTCATTAAACTTCTTTCTTAACTTTATTAATTTTGACATAAATTGTTCATTCATGTCACACCCACCTGTACCTTTACAGCTTAATTCTTTTTCAGTAAAAAATTCCCAATTAGCCACGGCTCATTCTCTCCATAAAGTTATCAATTTTAGTTTCTAGACGATCAAATCTATCCATTATTTTTTCTAAGTCTTTATCCACTTCATCTTTAAGTGCATATTCTTTAGCCATTTCTTCTCTGGTCCTGCTTACCAGCTTTCTATTCTCTTCTATCTTTACATTGATGCCTCTCATCCACCACATAAAAGAGCCACAGGCAAGACTTAGTATAGCATTCCATATCATTGCAGGGTTGTCAATCATTCTTATCTCCTAATCTTGTTTTTCTTTATCATCAATTTTAGTTCCTAAATATCTTCGATATTTTTCTTCTAGTGCATCAGAAAATTTACTATCTCCACCCATGTTATTATATATTTCAATAAGTATTTCATCAGGAATTTCTGTAGAAGAATAATAATTATTTTCAATATCAATTAATTTTTTTAACATTTTTTTAGGAATCTTTCTTGTTCCTTTTTGAGAAAGAGCATTTTCTATATCTTGATCTTCAAAGCCCAAACTTCTATAAATTTTAATCATTTCTCTTACTTCTAAAAAATCTTTTTTTCTATTCCTCTGTTCGCTGTCATAATCATTAAGCAATCTCTGCCCTTCTTCAGAAGATAAAGTTTGATCTCTCCATTTTCCAAGATATGTTCTATTTTTTTCTTCTACATTCATTATAGGTTTAGCAACATTAAAGTAAACACCTGTAGTTAAGTTCAGTGGCTTTATTCCTAATCCTGCAAAATCTTTTATATCAACAGCACCCATTTCTGAATGATATTTATTAAAAGCTTTTCCTGTACGCTCTATACCCTCTGCTTTTTCTCTTTTTATTTCAGCCTCTAAAGATCTTTCATATTCTTTTCTTCTTGCTATCCATTTTAAAAAGCCCGGTTCAAAAACTTCTGCTATTTGTGCGCCACCTCTAACGACATTTTCAGGTAAATCTACATTATACTCTGAAGATAATGTACTTCTTAACTGCTTTAAAAACTGTCCTGTTGAAGTATTTTCTGGAAATCTTTCTTTCTTTTGATCCGTTACTGTTGCTAAAAGAGCATCTGTTAACATTGAACTTCCTAAAAAAGGACTAAGTGTTTTATCTAACATTGCTACTGCAGCTTTATTTACCATAAGATTTTTTTCAGAATCTTTTAACCCTGCCCAATCCATTCCCGAAAGAAGTGATTGATGTATAAATTTAGAAGCTACTCTGACTTGATCAAAAGGATCGAAAGGTCCAAATCTAACAACATCTGCTATTATTTCTCCTTTACTATTTTTTCTTAATTGATTGGTAAAAACTTTATTACTACCTGTGTAAAATGGAGCATCAACTTTTTTAATTGCATCTTGTTCTTCTTGACTATAACCAAATACTTTAGCAGACATATCTTCCATTGCTTCAGGAATAATAGCCACACCTGTCATCGTTCCTAATCTTCTTCTTGCTGCTCTTTCTAAAACAGGCACACCACTAGTTAAATCATCTAATGTATATTTAATAAGGTTTTTAGCTACCCGTGTTGACTCAGCAGGAAAAGCAGCAAAGTCACCAATAGGACTGTATCGTAACTTTTTAAAAAATCTTGGAACAAGGTTATAGTTAGGCATTAAATCTCTTGTTCTTCTGGCTGCTAATCTTTTTACTTCATCTTCTGCCATATCAGGTAGGGCTTGCTTTAACATATTTAAAGTTTTTTCATAATGCATTACTTTAAATATAAAATCTTCACCTTCATATAATTTAGCAACATACTTAGCAGGAGCTATAGCAGCCCTTACAGCAGCCTTACCAGCACCCTGACCTTTAAGAGAATTAATAAATTTATTTTCATCTGCTAATCTTTTAAAACTATCTCTAACAAGACCAAGCGTTACACTACTGTCTGCTAAACCAAGACCAACCATTTCTCCTATAACTTTATTTAAATCTTTATCATTGTAATCTGCAATTCTTGCGCTGGTTTGTTTTAAAGCAGACCAACCCCCTTTACCAAAAGGAAGCATTCCATTTGCTCCCATAAATACCATGTTACCAACTACGTTTCTTCCGTGTGTAGCTGGATTGTAAACAGTTTGCGATGCTTGGGTAATACCTTTCATAGCTCCCCAATATTTAAGAAAAGTATTTGACTTTTTGTCTGTAATTTCTTTTAAAACATTTACATATTCAGGGGATACATATATTTTCTTTGCTGAATCTGAAAGACCTTCTAATGCTCTTTGATTTTCAAAACCACCAAAAACTACTTTAGCTCTATCATTTGCAAGGTCTTGAATACTTGCCCAACCTTCTCTTTCTGCTTTCTTAGCTGCAGAGCCTGTTGCAAATGTTTTAGTTAATAAATCTTTTTCTAAATTATGTGCTATCGTAGACATAAACTCACGTTCAGCTTTTAATACAGAAATTTTACTCATTGTATTAACATAAGATTGATAAGGATTTTTAACCTCTCCATACAAAGCTCTTAATTCTTTTGGAATGTTATTAATTTTTTTAGTTGCTTTAGATGAACCTAAGATTGGATCTCCTTTAGTAGCAAAAGCAAAAAAAGCATCTGCCTCTCCATCTCCAGCCCTTCCTAAAAAATCATTTAACATTTTTCCTATTGCTTTATCGTCTAACTCAGGGTTCTCAGCTTTTAAATAATGCCATGCATCATCAACAACTGTTTTTAATTGATCACCTTCTGAAGTCCTTGTATTATAATTTTGATTTTTTAAATACTTTTCAGCAGCTTTTTTAATCTTGTTTCTATATAAACCATCATCAAATATTCTATAAGATCTATTTAAATAAAATCCTAAATTTTTTGTTATTCCCCCACTAAGCTCTCCTTTAAAAACATTATCTCCTAGATATTGAGAAATATCATCTATATTAGTTCTCATTTCTGTAACTAAATCTCTAGTTTCTTTAGACAAAACATCAAAAGCTTGAGCATCTCCTCTTAATGCTGCTGTAACAACATCTTCATTAATGTTTATATTCATATCAAGATTATCTATATATTTAGTTGGATTAACTTTTAAGTATTGTTCATAAGCTTTCTTATCATTTTTTTGCACTGATTTTTCTAAAGCTCTTGCTACTCCTGTTGCTTCAACTTGTGCCTTTTGTGCGCTACGATTTCTTTCAACATATTTATCGAAAAACTTATCATCTGTTCCCATACGAGTTGTAAAGTTTCTTTGTAATAATCTGTGTACACGATTACCTGTCTTTGTATTTTTAAAAGCTTTATATGTTTTAACTATTCCTGTACCACCACCAAGAAAAGCTCCTTCAATTCCTAAATTTATAGCGAAATTTTTAAGAAGATTAGTAAGCTGCCTGTCATCTGGATTAGTTTCTAATTCTTCTAAAATTTTTAATCCTTCAGGAGATTTAACAATCTCTTCTAATGCATCTATATCTGTATTATTAATAACACTTTCATGAGCAGCAGCGGTAACACCGATAGCTCCTAGTTTACCTTTCTTACTGCCAGCTATTTTTTTAATTGTATCAGTATGTTTTCCTAAATTCTTTGCCTTACTTAATTTAGACATACCTTTTAAAGCAAGACTAATAGGACCACCGGGAGATATAAATGTAGCTATCTGCGCTCCAACATTTTCAGCAGTTCCTTGTATACCATCTCCATGATAAGGATCAAAGTATTCTTGCCACTCTTTAGGAAGAGAAGCTGCTAAAGATGTTTTTCCAGATACACCGGGAAGTAAAGATAAATAATTAGAAAATTCTTCTGCTGTTCGACCACCAACTCTTAGTAATGTTCCAGCAGTTTCTTCAAACCAATTTGTTTCAGGATCGTCATCAAGTTGAACCTGCGCTCCACGAAAATCAGTTACACCTTTTCGATCTGCTACATCCCATTCAACATAACCTTCTCTAAAGTCGTCCCAATCCATACCTCGTTGTTCAACAAACTTTTGTTGAAGTGCAGTATTATCACGAAACTCTTCTTTATTTTCCAAAAGCTCATTAAAACTTTGGAGAGTATCTTGAAAAGTTTTAGTATAAATATTAATCGCCATTATTTATATTACCTAACTTAACCTTTTTGGAATACTGTAGTCATTATGTTTTAATAAATCTTTAAGAAATTGTTTAGTGTTTTCAAGAGAGTTATTATTAGAATAAGTTATTATATTACTTATAATTTGATTTTCTAAATATGTTACATTACCTCTTCCAGCTTTTTTAATTTTTGGATTTGCCATTAATTGTTTATATGCAAGAGCCGATATTGCTGCAGCTATTTGATTTCCAGCTTCATCTTCCAATTTTGCCGCTTCAGATATCATACCTTTACCTGTTATAATTTTTCTTAAAGGTTTAGATAGAAAAAGCCTATCTCTAATTTTTTCAACAGTTTGTCCTGAATCTATTTGTTTTGGTTTAGTTCCTGTAAAACTTGATATGGTATCCATAATTTTAGACATTTTTTCTCCCATTGTAATTTGCTGCATAAGTATAGCAGCTTTATCATTAGGAAGTTTTCTTATTGCATCTCTAGTTTTTTCATCTAATTGTAAGAGAAATTTAGAATAATCATATTGTTTTCCAACTAATGTTTTTTGCATAGTGGCTTTAAATTTTGCAACTTCTCTATCCATTAATCTAGCTTCTTTTTCATTTACATTATTTTGTTTTTTCCATAATAGGTATGCTTCAGTAGCTCCTGCTATAAAGCCTTCTTTATGTGTAGCACCTTTTAATCCCATCATAACTACTAATTGTTGTAGATTTTCTTTAGAATTTGATTTAGGAGGCATTGATTTTCGTAAATCTTTAAGCACATTATCATCTATGTTTTTTATTCTTTCTAAATAATTAGTCTGTAAAAGTTTAAATTGATTTTTTAATGCTGTATCTTGTTCTTTAATTGCTTCAGGAGTTTTATTTTTTAAATTATCTTTTTGAGCCGCAAGGTAATCTTTCCAATTTACTAAAATATCTTTATAGATATCTTGTTTAAGAGGATCGGGTGTAAATTTTCCTTGATTAATTAGTGACTTTGCAAAATCATTCTTATATGATTGATTAGAGACTGCAGCCTCAGATTGATCACCTCCAGTGCGGCGACGCCTTGCCTGATCATATGCAGCGGCAATATCCTTATCCTTAGTTTTTATTTCTTCAGGAAACTTTTTTGCGCTTTCTTGAAACTTTTTTGCGCTAACATTCCCCACCAATTCTGATCTTTTTGGTAATAAATTTTGTTGTAAATTAGTCATTATTTTTTTAGCTTGAGCATCTGCACTTGTATCTCCTGCAGCTAAATTTTCTTGTAACGCATTTAAACGATCTTTTTCTTTTCTAATTACACGATCTAAATTTTTTATTCTATGAGTTGTTTGAGAAAAAGGAGACCTATCTGCTGTAAAAACAGGATCGTCAGAGTCATAAACATTAGGATTAAATCCACTTTCTACATCACCTACAGTAATCATACCACCATTATCTCTATAAACTGTAGGCATAAGAGAGGCAATACCACCTCCTGTAGCTCCCGCTTTAGCTCCAAAGAAAGGATTAAAACCACCAGCACCTGCTATAGCTGTACCAATGCCTAACATCTGTTGACCAAAAGGTACTCCGGGTGTAGTAGTTGTTTGAGAAGGTTTAGCTAACATAGGGTTACCATAGATAGCACTTGTGTATCTACCTAGTAATGTTTCAGGACGTTCCCTTCTTTCAAGCCAATCAGCATAAGAACGATCCAGACCTCTTTGCGATCTCTTTTCAGCATCAGCACCTAATGATTCTAAAGCACCATACTCTCTCATTTGTTGACCATAACGACCTTTGGCTAAAGATTGTAAATCTTGAGCTTGTTGTCTTTCTCTTTTCTTACGATCAGCAAATTGTTGTGCTTCAAAAGCTCTTTCACCTTTTTCAAAATCTCTCTCACCTCTTAGAAAACCTTGTTGATCTCTATCAAAACCAACATCAAAAGCTCTTTCTCCTCTTTGCCTATCTATATTACCAATATCTAAACCAGTTAGATAATCTCTTTCTCCTTTTAAGAAAGATCTTTCACGTTCTTCAAATGAGCGTTGATCTCTAAATTTATCAAAGTCTTCAGCTTTACGTGCTTGTGCGTCTTGATAAGCTTCTAACAATCCTGTTTTCTCTAGATCGCCTAGACGCTGCATTTGTTTCTGGCCCATTAAACCAGCTTGAACACCAGCCCTTGAACCCATACCAGACATACCGCCCATACTAATAGCTTGTTTTTCAAATTCTGGCATTAGTTTAGCAAAATCTTCTTGAGCTTTTCTTTTCTCTATATCAGTGACAGCACGTTGATAGGGATTCATATATTCACTAATATCTTTTTCTTGAAATCTTTCAGATGTAAATCCTGTAGGTGCGCCTGTAAAGTCTACACCACGGGCTGCAACTGTAGGATCAATTCTATCATAGTCTCCTCGTTGTAATGCGTCAATACGTTCAGGAGAAATATCAGTTTTAAATTTTTCATCACCTCCTGTAATTCCTTGACGAGCAAGAGCATAGTCATCTGCAGTAGAACCTACAAGACCACGAATACCACCCCTAGCATCTAGTTGATCTTGTGTAAGATCAGCAATAGTTTGCCCTTGATATTGGTATGTTTCAGGCCTTTCTGCAAGCCTTCTCCTATAGAGTTCTTGTTGTTCTTTATTTACTTCTGTTACATAAGGAGCAAGCTCTTCAGGTATCTTGCTCTGAACAACAGTTGTCTTTGGCCCACCGCCAAATAAGTTTGATAAAAATCCCATTTTATACCCTCTCTATCATTGGACTAAGTGCTGCTAGTCCATTTATTTCATTAGGTTGTTGACGTGTACCAAACGCCTGTTGCCTTACTCTTTTTACTACTTCATCCATTACGTCAGCCCCTTTGTCTGGATTACCATTACCTAAAGCTGCCATAGTATGACTATCAACTACATACTCTGTAGGACTTACAGCTAGTGTTGCCACTTGTTCTGGTCCTTCTTTAATAGGCATAAAAACATTATCTTCCATTCCATGACCATCGCCGGGAACTCTACCAGAAAACTCTCCACCCGCTGCTAACTGCATTAATCCTCCACCAGATTCTCTGTTTAATCTTCCACCTTCTTCAGCTTGCATCATACGCATTATATCTAAATTAGCATTTTCTAATAACTTTTGTATGCCTATAGCTGCAATAGAATCACCAGTATTATCAACAGCAGTGAATAACATATCGTGCAAATCTTGATCAGGGATTAGTTGCTTATCTCTTTCTTCAGCCGCTGACATTTGCTCTAAAGCTGCTGGAGAAGGATCTATTTGATCTTCTACATTAGTACCTAAAGTACCTATAGGTGGTCCCTCATCTGGTTGGTAGCCTGAAGGAGCCATACCCTGACCTTGATTAGGTAAAGCCATACCTTGACCTTGATCCATACCCTGACCTTGATCAGAAACCATTACATCTTCTACATTAGTACCTACAGTACCTATAGGTGCTCCCTCATCTTCCATATATTTAAGATTATCCGTTGAAGTAGGAGTTTTTAAATCTTCTCTTAATTGTAATAATTGTTTTACTTGAGTTCTTTTTTTTGGATCTTCTTCAACCATTACTTTAACCTCGCATAATTAGACTGTGGTGCAGTCTGTTCTTTAAAAAACTCTCCAGTATCAGATTTTATTTTTTTAAAATGATCTTGCTTCTGACTCAATAAATATCTACTGTGATCAATAGCATTTCCTCTATTGACATTTTGAATAAATGTGCTATTATTAATTAAATCAAAATGTTCTTTTATTGTTCTCATTAGTTTAAATCCTGCCATGAAGTTTCTGCACCTAGACTCACATATCCTTTAAATTTACCAGAGCTTGTTGAGTAAGCTACATCACCTTTCATTGGCCTTCCTATATTAGTTACTGTTGTTACTGCATATATATTTGTTGAAGGAGTTGTTTCAACATCTATATCCCTTGAATCAAGTTCATTCGTTAATACTGCTGCCCACGATTGTATTGTTTGATACAGTTCACGGACTTCTTCCACTTTCATATCGTTGATATAAAATGGAAAGGTTGGGTATCTTGACATTATCTGCCACCATCACCTTGAACTCCAAGTCGTATTGATCCCCATTTCCAACTTGAGTTCTGTGATGAACAAGATACCCTAATTTTAGCTTGCCTTCCCCTCGCCCTAAAATTAACTTTCTCAGTTTGATCTGTTACATCAAATTTTTTTGTAATAGTATTATTACTTTCAGGATATTTTTTAGTTATTAATTTAACTATAATTTTACCTGTGCTTAAATCAAAGTCAGGTATTAGTTTATTCATATACATGATGTCATTACCTTCTTGTACATCAAAGTCTGCTGACTCAATATAAGATGTTAAGACTTCATTATTAGCTGTAAATACTCCTTGAGGTTCATTATTATAAACATTATTTCCTGCTGCTGTTACACCCGTAGTAATTGTATTACCAAAGACTTCTCTATCAGCAAAGGTTGTAAAGATCATCTCACCATAAACCCAATAACCATTCTCAGGAGAGTAGATAACATAACTATCACACTCTGAAACATTATTACCAGAAGAAGCATATAACCAGATAATTTCTTGAAACTCTGAATTAATACCTGCAAATACTTTATCTTTATATTTTATATTTAATCTATCGAATATATACCGTCTAACAGTGCAGTCTAAAGTTCTTACAGCACCATCAAATAAATAAAAGTTATCGTATCCCATCCAATAAGTAGTACCATTATAATCTACTGCTGCGTGTTGGGCAATCATACCACAGTTTGTACCCTGCTGTTGGAATCGAAATGTAAAAGGAGGTCCAACATAATTCATTGTCCACAAGGCATTATCAGTCCAAATATTAATAGCATTCTTTGCTCTAACCCCACCAACAATTTCTGTGCCGTCTGTTAATACAACTTCACCTGCTGTATTTGTAGCTGCTGGAACCCAATCTGTTCTATTATCTTGATCAGACCAACGAACTAACATGGCATTAAATGCGCCACTTACTGTAGCAGATGCTTCATATTGATTAGCTCCTAATGCTATTAGGTGTCTATCATTAGGAGATACGACAATAGAGTTGACACTAACTGGGGATGTTGTTATTGATGTTGCCCTTATTGGTGTTGTAGAAGCATCACTTTCAAAATAAAAGATATTACTTCCACTCCTATTAGCTATAACATCAGTTCCCCAATTGTCCAGACTCCATTGTGTAATATTAAAAACAATATCAGTAGCATCTGCACTTGCTGGTTCGTTCCATGATCTTTGTGTAGCTGCTGCTCCTCCATCTTCTTGTGGATAAATACGAGCAGTCATATTAATATTAGATGTTACATCACCACCTGAAGATGCTGCTGTTTCTACATTAAAGATAATTTGTGTACTATTAACAGATACAATAGTAAAGTCTGGCCCTCCAACTGCAACACCATTTAATGATGGTTTTGTTAAAATTAAATTACCACCTACTGTTACAGGAGTTACGGAATTATTAGCTGGCATAAAAAATATAGAATCATTTGCTGCCCCTCCATGCGCTGCTGCACATGATATTGTTACTAAAGTATTACTCTCTGTTGTAGTTATTTTACTAATACCAACTGAAGTAGGACTTGCTGCATTATAAGAAGCGGCTCCAAAACCTGTACCAGCAACAGCTACTGAATTACCCGTAGGTATTAAATAATTAAATGTTGCGTCTCCCTGTGCAGATTCTGTACTATCTGCTGCTGCTGAAACATTTATACTAAATGAGTTAGCACCCATTACAGAAACAATTTGATAAACATTCCCACTTAAACTTACATTACTACTTCCTATTGCAGAAGTAGAAGTAAAGGTAACATAGTTTCCTACTGCCTGACCATGCCCCGCATCTGAACAAGATACTCTTGTAGTTCCGCTTGATGTACCAAAACATTTTGTTAATGTAGCTTTAGTTGTAATAGGTGTAATATCTGTTAATGTATCACCACTACTTTCATAAAGTTTATCTGGTGTGCCAAACACCATTCTCTTTTTACTGTTATTACTTCTATATGTTAATAAATCTCTAGCACTACCATCAAAGGTTGAGCTTACTCTTGTTTCATATCCTCGTATATTCTCAGGTTTTCCTGCTCGAAATCGAACACGATTACCATCATACCATTTACCGTCTTCCTCATATTGAGTAGACTCACGGTGAAAGCCCTGTTTAAAATCAAATTTTGCAAGACGTGCAGTCATTAGTTTTTATACCAATACTAAGTTTTAATAATATAGTTAATAATTAATGAAGGAGGAATATTACTATGAGAACCACTACCTCCTGTAGATCCAGTACTAACAGTTGAATTAGCTGCAAAATTTGATTCAAGACCTAGCTGAGAACTATTAGCTTGTACTCCTTCATCATCTCCTGAACCACTTATCCATGCTAAATGTTGGTGAGAAGGTATTTGTGCAACAGCCAAAGCAACTGCTTGTGTACCACCAGTATTACCTATAGTAGCACCTGTAATCATACTTACTGTCACACTTGTTAATACACCTGTACCAGCATCCCAACCAGCAAGAAAGCGACCTCTAGTATCTGGAACATTAAAGGTACTAGAACCATCTCCAACACCATACTTTACTCCAATAACACCAAATAAGTCAGCGTATGTACCTGTTCTATTATATGCTGTACCATTACATAATACATATCCTGATGGAGCAACACTAGACCCATAAGGTAATATAGCTCCTGTAGGCATTGCACCTGTAAGATTAGAGCCATCACCATAGTAAGCAGAGGCACATACTTTAGCATTAGGTGCAGCAAGATTAGCACCTGATATTGTAACTGTGCCGCCTATAGAAGTATTACCAGCTATATTAACATTACCACTTACAGAGACTGCAGACTTAAATGTACCTGCACCTACTACTGTAACAGTAGAAGCAAAATTAGTAGCTCCTGCAACACTAAGAGTAGAAGCAAGACTAACAGCCCCTGCTATTGTTACAGTGCCTCCTATTCTAGTATTACCACTTACAGATACATCTGATTTAAAAGTAGCTGCACCAACTGCTGTAACAGTGCTTTGTAATTGTGCGGCTCCTCCTGCTACAAAGGCTCCTCCTACAGTTGCTGTACCACCTATAGAAGTATTACCAGCTATATTAACATTACCGCTTACTGTAACATTGCTTTTTGCAATTATAGCTCCAGTAAACTGTGAAGCAGCACTTACAAATAAAGCACCTTGGACACAAACGGCTGTTCCTGATGATGCAGCAACCACAAGACCTTTTGTAATATTTAAAGTACCTTTTCCTGCAATATTACCACTAACAGATACATTTGTATTAAAAGTAGCGGCTCCAGAAACAACCATATTTCCTTCTACTGTAACATTACCTTCTACAGTAAGGTTAGTAAAACTATCTTGGCTTATCTCATAGATAGAAGTTCCATCAGTAATAATATGTTTATTAGTACCACTTGGTATTGTAACACCTGTATTACCAGCAACTCGCATGATTAGTGCATTAGCATTTGTAGCATAAGACACAGAGTTACGAACAACATAACCTTTAGAGTTATTAGGTATAAGAACAAATATAGAAGTATGTGCTGTGCCTAATGATCCTGTAAATTCAAGAAAAGCAGAACGAGATTGATCTGATGATCCTTGGTTTTGCGTTAAAGCAACACTTACTGTCGAGCCTACAGATACTTGAGTATATCCTGCAATAGCAGTATCGGCAAGACTAATGACACCATCATTAAGAATCTGGCCCCAACTATTAGGGTTTTCGCCATCACCTTGTTTGGTTAGTCTTAAATTTGTAGTATATGAACTTGCCATTTAGTTATCTCCTAGCTCTGCACTTGTGTTATACATTTCGCTGTTTTTATTTCTGCATTAAATGCACTATCAACCATATCCGCTACCTGTGCTTTGTAAACTTCGCACTGATATTTTTCTGGAAACGGACCTATTACAGCTTTCTCTTCCACAGGTATATTCATGGGAGCAAGTGTAAGAAAGGCTATGACTGATACGTAATAAAACATTTAGTTTAAATTAAGTTGAGGAACTTCTTCTTCCTCAACCTCTACTGTTTTAATTAGCTCTTCTGTAAACTTATCTTGAGCAACAACTACTTGATCTAGTTGAAACCTTAAACTATTTGCCTTTAGTTGTAGATCACGTACCTGATTTATAAGATACCTTTGACCTTCATTAAGATTATCTTCAATATATTCTTGACCGTTAATTGTTACTACGTTGTTTTCAGTTTCCATTTTTCCTATCCGTTAATATAGTTTACGCCAGCAGTGATAGCATCAGTATATGAAGACTTATCACGACTATCTTCTGTTGCCCAATCTTTATCTAATTGGAGTTCAAGATGATCAGTATTACGTTTCATCATTTCTTTAGCACCTTCTGCACTGCCAAACATTTCTAATGCGTCAGTATCATCGGCAATAGTATTATTTATTAAATTAACACTATCATCCATTGCAGAAAAGTGTGCATTAATTTCTTCTGCAGTTAGTTCTTCACTCATTTTACTCTCCTTTTAAAGTTTTAATTTCGTCTTTTAATTCGTCAACTTGTGCTGATAGTTCTTTCACAGCGTTTACTAAAAGCCATTTAATGTCACCACCATCTACGGTGAGGCATCCTGTGCTTTCTTCCTTAATAATTTGCGGTAAAAATCCTTGTACCTCTTGAGCAATTACTCCTAATTGAACGCCTTCATTAGGAATAACAGAATCTTTAGGTAACTCATCAATTTCATCACGGGTTCTATATTCAAAGTTACGAACTTGAATCTGGTTTATTTTTTCAAGACCTATATTATTATCAACAATATTCTTTTTAAGTCTTCTATCTGAAGTTGTTGAAAAATCTGCACTGTTGTTTCCTGCATATACAGCACCATTGCCCCCAGAAATAAACGCAGTACTTGCACCCTTTCCGACCATACCGTTGCTGCCCAGCACCACCTCATTATCAACATCTGCGCCAGAAGCACGGCACAATATCCCAATCATAGTAGTGTTTTCACCAGTGGTTGTTACTAGATTAGCAGATTTACCTACAGCCGTATTGTTTGGTCCTGTTGTTATACCATTTCCAGCATTATGGCCTATACAAACATTATCATATCCTGTCGTTATTTCATGCCCAGCAGCAGCACCAAAACAAGCATTTCTTGTGCCAGACGTTAAGTCATAAGTACAGTTATCTCCTACGATAGTATTACCAGCACCCGTCACAGCAGCACCAGCCGCAGCATTATCACCTATGATTATATTTTGTGCGCCTGTTGTAAGAAGTGCCGCAACATTATTGCCGATCAACACGTTTTCAGAAGCAGTTGTCATTGCTGTACCAGCCGATTGACCAATAATGACTGATGTATGACCAGTTGTTACGGCATCACCTGCTATATGACCTATGATTACATTACTACTTCCTGTAGTACAGTAAGCTCCAGCAGCATTTCCTACGTATACATTACCAGCCCCTGTTGTTACTGTCATACCAGCTTGATGTCCTAGAGCAGTATTATAAGAAGCCGTTGTATTTGCGCTTAAAGAAGATTGTCCTACACTTGTATTTGAACCACCAGTTGTATTGGCGTCTAAGGCTAATGCTCCAACAGCTACATTAGTAGCTCCTGTAGTATTTGCTCCTAATGCAGAATTACCTATAGCAGTATTATTACCTGCTGTCGTATTTGCTGTCAGACAGTTGATACCAACCGCTGTATTCGAACCGCCAGTTGTATTTGCATCTAATGCTAAATAACCAAGTCCTGTATTGTTAGTACCAGTAGTATTTGCGTACATTGCATTGACACCAAGGGCCGTATTACCTGCAGCAGTTGTATTACTAGTAAGGGCTAAATTGCCCATTGCTGTATTACTTCCACCTGTTGTAGTTTGACCTCCTGAATTATTTCCTACAAAAGTATTACTATCTCCAGTTGTTACTGCATCCCCAGACGCATATCCAAGTGCAGTATTTGCACTGCCTGTAGTATTCGATCCACCAGCATGACCGCCTATAAAAGTATTATAATCACCTGTAGTAGTTGCATCACCAGATTCATAACCGACAAAAGTATTTTGTGTAGAACCAGCCGTTAATGCAGCACCAGCACGATAACCAATAACTACAAATCCATCGCCTGTGTCATTGACTTGTCCAGCATTATAACCAATGGCTACGTTGTTAGATGCTGTTGTTTGTGCGCCAAGAGCTTCCTGTCCAACTGCAACATTACCAGAGCCAGTTGTAATAGCATCACCACAATTAGAACCTACGAAAACATTTACGCCTCCTGAAGTAATTGCCCCACCTGCGTTAGTACCTATAGCTGTATTGTATTCCGCAGCATAAGAAGCTCCACCTAAAGCATTATAACCTACAGCAACATTATAGGATTCTGTATCAAATCCATCACCAGCCCCATATCCAATTAAAGTATTTTGAGCGCCTGTAGTTACATTTAATCCAGAATAATATCCAAAAAAAGCATTATTAGCTCCTGTTGTAACATTGGCACCAGCATCATCTCCAACTGCTGTGTTATTACTTGCCGTAGTTAATGCCCCAAGAGCATCACCACCCACCGCTACGTTATAGCTACCTGTCGTACAAGCTCCTAAAGCATCAGCACCGAAGGCATTATTATGTTGGCCTGTTGTAGCAACATCCAAAGCACTATGACCAAAAGCATTTGATGCTGCCTGAGTTGTTGCTGCTGCTAAAGCAGATGTACCAAAAGCATTATTATAACTACCCGTAGTCAATGCGCCTAAAGAATTTTGACCAAGAGCATTGTTATTTCCTCCTGTAGTGCAAGCATCCAGAGCATTGGCACCCACAGCAGTATTTGGCGTACCAGTTGTGTTAAGAATTAAAGCACTAGTCCCAACTGCCGTGTTATTACTTGCCGTTGTATTTGCACCTCCTGAATTATTTCCTACAAAAGTGTTGTTAGTTCCTGTTGTTACAGCATCACCAGAATGAGCACCTACCACAGTATTTGAACTGCCCGTCGTATTTGCTGCTAAAGCATTATAACC
>VTLG01001709.1_pt1 | contig 54856 bp, 79 predicted proteins | sample 4694571 | NCBI WGS metagenome assembly VTLG01 (sample SAMN12604809, study PRJNA352737) | marine metagenome | biome: ENVO:00000447; feature: ENVO:00000209|ENVO:00000569|ENVO:01000036; material: ENVO:00002151; isolation source: viral sequences binned using virsorter ... | reverse complement strand
TATAAGCGGATCTGGTTATGCTGGCAATGTAGAAATACACACATCTATAGATGAAGCTGGTGTAGCTGGCACAGGCGCTGTTGGCACAGAGACTCCTGAAGCATCTATAGATGAAGCTGGTGTAGCTGGCACAGGCGCTGTTGGCACAGAAACTCCCGGCATAGAAGTCACAGGAGTTTCAGGCGCTGGAAGTTCAGGCGCTGTTGGTGTTGAGGCGCTTAGTATTTCAATTGATGAAGCTGGTGTAGCTGGCACAGGCGCTGTTGGATCTGAGAGCGTAGAAGTTCTTGGCTGGGGACAAGAGGGCTGGGGCATAGCTGAGTGGGGTGATTGATGAATTATACAGCACTTGTTACTGATATAAAGAATTTTCTTGAAGACGACTCTACAGAGTTTGCTGCATCCATAGATACAATCATATCCCAAGCCGAAAATATGATTTTCCAGAGGCTTCCTAACCTCCCTTGTTACAGAGCTCTGACCACAGGAACTCTAGTTGTTGGGACGTCTGATTATACAGTTGCAAGCGCAAGAATGATAAGGCAAGTTTCCACAACGACATCTGGCGCAATTTCTTATCTAGATCATCGCATAGACTCTTATCTTCGAGACTATTGGCCAAACCAATCCACCACAGGCGCTCCATCTATGTACAGCACAAAAACTGCTGGAACCTCCGGCATCGTTGTTACTCTTGCACCAACCCCTAGTGCAACTCTTGCTTATCAAGTTGATTATATTGCCCCAGAAACAGGATTGTCTTCTGGCAATGCAAATAGTTGGATTGGCGACAACGCTTCGTCTGTTCTTCTTCCTGCTTGTCTTTATGAAGGTTCAGCTTTCCTTAAAGCAGGAGAGACGCTAAATTTGTACAAGACACAATTCGAAGAGGCTATCCAGTTGTTCCAACAAGAGATGTCTAGAAATTACACAGCCGAATATAATGGAGGCATTTGATGGCTATTTCTCAAGCAATGTGCACACAGTTTAAAAGAGACGTCATGCTGGGTCTCCATGATTTAGACACTGACACGATTAAAATTGCGCTTTTTACAAGCTCTGCTTCCTTGGGAGCTTCAACAACTGCTTATTCATCAAGCAATGAAGTTGCCAATGGCAATGGTTACACAACAGGAGGCGCAACGCTGGCTAATGCCTCTGTTGTCAACAACAGCACTAGCGGTTGTTTTGATTCCGATGATCCAAGTTGGACATCAGCAACTTTTACTGCTCGTGGTGCATTAATTTATAATGACACCGAAAGCGATTTGGCAATTGCTGTTCTTGATTTTGGTGGAGATTTCACTGTCGCTGGCGGAACATTTAAAATAGTTTTCCCTGCGCAAACAGCATCAAATGCAATCGTTAGAATTGATTGAGGTCTAAGAAATGGCAAGCACATATGTAAACAACCTCCGACTGGAGGAAATGGCTACAGGTGAGCAGTCTGGTACTTGGGGGACAAAAACCAATACCAACCTTGAGCTTGTCGGTCAAGCCTTTGGCTGGGGAACACGGGCAATAGCCAATGCGTCAACTGACAACATAACAATCGCAGATGGCGCTTCAGATGCAGACAGAAGCATGTATCTAAAGCTGACAGGTGGCGGTCAAGCTTGCACAATAACTCTCCTTCCAAATACAAGCTCAAAGATGTGGATAATGGAAAATGCCACATCATATACATTGACGTTTACGCAAGGTTCTGGAGCAAATGTTGCAGTTCCAGCTGGGCAAACGAAAATGATGTTTGCAGATGGCCTTGGATCTGGGGCTGTTGTTTATGAGGTTGGGACTCTGGCTCTTGGTGGATTGCAATCTAACGGGACAGTAACTGTTGGCGTTGATGATACAGGTTATGATGTTAAATTTTTTGGAGCAACATCTGGTAAATCTTTTCTTTGGGATGAAAGTGCCGACTCTCTTATTGTAACAGGGTCAACCTCTGCACAAGGCACAGTAACTGTTGGGGTTGATGACACAGGTTATGATGTTAAATTCTTTGGGGATACTGCTAGCAGGTATTGGGAGTGGGATACATCAGCAGACGGTGTTGTTCAAAGAGGAACTTTGACTGTTGGTGTAGATGATGCTGGGCATGATGTTAAGTTTTTTGGCGATACCGCCAGTGCGTACATGGAATGGGATGCGTCTGCGGATGATTTGATTTTGGGCGGTGCTGCGCGGCTAGGGGTTGGCACCGCTCCTGCGGCAAATATGGTGCTCGACGTTAGCGGACAAATAAAAGCCGGAAGCACCGGAACGTCTTTAAATACAGAGCCGGGGGGATTTGGAACATTCATTCAAACAACCAGTAGCGGGCAGTGTGCGATCATGTCGTACTCGTCTGGTGGTGGCACAACTCTAAGTCTTCACTCCAACTCCAGTACAGCGGCGGTTGTAGAAAACATTCGGATGACGCCTTCATTGGTCACTGTAAATGAAAGCTCGGCGGACATGGATTTCCGCGTGGAATCAAACGGCAATGCCAACATGCTGTTCGTCGATGGTGGGGGAGATTTAGTTGGAATTGGAACAGGCAGTCCGGCAACGGTGCTGGACGTTAACGGAGCAGCTACATTTTCAGCCTCAAACAGCGGCAGCGACTACATAGTGCGTGTCAAAAACACCGCGAATGCATCCGCATCAGACGCTCGACTCATCATACAAAACGGTGGCACATCAGGCGGCGATGCCCTCATAAATTTAGACGGTCAAGCTACCAACGCCACTTGGTCTGTAGGTGTGGACACCTCAGCAACTAAATTCGTTATTGCAGACGCAGATAAAGGCGGGTTTGACGGTAGTGACGAAGTCTTCACGATTGCTACTGGTGGCAACGCGACATTCGCAAGAGACAGCACCGAGACAGGCGGTCAAATATTAATTTCGCAGGCTGGCACAGGCGATCCTAATATTCAGTTTTCTACGGCTGCAACCAGCCACATGATAGGCATAGATAATAGCGATAGCGATTCTTTTAAAATAGATTATGGAACCACTGGTACTGGCGCTCAAACAGGGTATACGCTAGATACGTCTGGCAACAGTAGTGTGAAGCGGTTATTTGTAGAAGGCGTAACAAATAATACCGGCGGTCTGTTTGTTGGTGGAACAACAGTGCGAAATGCGGCACAGATCAGTTCCGATTACACTAGTGCTGCTCAGGCTGGCTTGGCGGTGAACGACACAGCTTCTGGTAATGGTGGAGCACATATTTCGTTTCTTACTGGCGGCACTGTCCGAGCTTCTATTACAAATAATAACAACACCGCCGTCGCTTATAACACTTCTTCTGATGCTCGCCTAAAAGAAAATATACGGCCAATTCTAAATGCAGTAGAAAGATTAAAAACACTTAACCCAGTAAAATTCGATTGGATTCAATCAGGTCTTACGAGTGAAGGATTTATCGCACAAGAAGTTGTAGATGAACAACTTGCCAAAGATATGGTTACGGGTGATCCAAATGGGGATGTTAAAGAAAATCCTATGCAAATAGAATACGGCAGATTAACCGTTTTGTTAACTAAGGCTTTACAAGAATCTTTAGAAAAAATTGATATGCTTGAAACCAGAATTGAATCTTTAGAAGGAAAATAAAATGGCTATAACTTATACATGGAATTTTGAGCAACTTGATAGTGATGTTGAAAAAAACGGCCTAAATGATGTTATAGTTGCAATTAGTTGGAGACTAACTGGGGTAGATGATGGTGGCAAACAAGCATCGATACACTCTAAAACACAAACTAATGATCCTAATGCTGATAACTTTACGGCATATGATGATGTTACTAAGGCAGAAGTAAAAAATTGGGTATTGGATTCGTTAGAAGAGGATGAAGATGCTTTAGAAGCTAGAGTTGAAGCACTAGTACTTGAACAAATTACCCCAACGAAAAAATATGGCGTACCTTCAAATTGGAGTTAAATGTAGGAGATTAAAAATGGCAACTACATATACATGGCAGACAACCAATTTGGAAAGAAAGACTGAAGAGAGCGATCTGGATGATGTTGTCTTTAAAGTCTCTTGGACTTATACGGGCGTGGACAGTGAGAACGATTCTGACGGTAACCCGTATATAGGGTCTTTTTCTGATACTACATTGGTAGGAAGTCCTGATCCAGATAACTTTACAGCTTATGCAGATGTGACAAAAGCGCAATGTCAGGCATGGGTGTTAGCTGTATTGGCGGACGAAGACCCTGTGCGAAACGAAGACACCTTAAAAGCCAAGGCTGACGCACAAATTGCGCGAAAGAAAAATCCCCCCCAAGTTTGGGGAACCCCGGCTGCGTGGAACGATTAGGAGAATAAAATGTCTGATGATACGGAAAATGTAATCAAATTCATGGTTGGTGACAAATCGTATGTAAGCAATGACCCCACAGACGAACAGAAATATTTGGCTAGTCATATTCAAGAATTGCAAAAACAGCAAATTGTGCATCAACGAGCATTCGCTCAAACAACTGCTGCCATTAGGGATTTTACAAGCCAGTTAATTTCTGGCCTGGAAGAAGAAAAACAAGAAGATTCTTTAGAAGCGGGCTAGTATCGTGCCACCAACAGTTAAAGATGTCGAGGCAAAATTAAATACTCACGAAGCGGTGTGCGCGGAGCGATGGAAAGAAACTATTGAAAGAATAAAACGTCTTGAGATGATTCTTATAGGATCAGCTGGCGCGGTTATGCTAATGATGGCGGGAATGCTGTGGAAGATGTAGCCTATGATAGAATTGTTCAATGCCGCTTGGCCAGTGCTTGTAGCTGTTGTAGGATTGATTATTGTGCTTGCTAAAATGCATGGCGATCTTGAAGTCCTTAAAGATAAGGTCCGAGTTTTGTTTGAGCTGTTTAATGAAAAGAACAAGAAATGACACAGAAGAAATTGCAACCAGACAGCCGTTATCAAGCCCTTGATCTAGATGGTGATGGCGTTGTTTCTGACACAGAATTGGCTGTAGTTGAAGCTATAGAAACGGCTGAAAAAATGGACGCCCAACGCCATATGGCTTGGTCTGCTCTGGCCATTATGGCGGCAATGACCGGACTTTTATTTTTTGTAGTTAGTGAAAGTAGGCTGAAATCAATCAGCGACCTTTTGGGGCTGGCTTATATAGCGTTTTCTGGAGTAACTTGTGCGTATATGGGTATGAGTGCCTATATGAGCCGGAAATGAACAAATTATGGTATTACCTCCTGTTACTTTAACTTCTGGTGAGACTATCGTTATTATTTTGGTCCTTGTTCTAATATTTCTGGTGGTTAAATCCAAATGACTAGGAAGGAAGTGATATGAAAAATATTTCAGATTGGGTTATAGGAAGGCTTTCAGAGCCATCTAGTTATGCCGCAGCTGCAGCTGGCGGTGTTGGTGTTGGTGTCTTAATTGAGCAGCCAATTCTGGTTATGGTTGGTATTGCATCAGGCATCCTGGGGCTAATTCTCAAAGAGAAAGGCATAATTTAAAGGTGCCCTTTGTTTCTTGCAATTAAAGCAACAATCTTTGCTGTCGTTCTTCTTTCTGCTGGAGGAGGCATTCTTTATGTCAAAAACTTGCAGTCCTCTATCGACACCCTCAAAGACAACAACCTAAAACTTGAACAGTCTTTGGAGGTGCAGAAAAAAGTGATAGAGCAACAAGCCAAAGACAGCAAAGATATTGTTGCTGCTCACAAGAAACAGATCAGGATGAATGAAAAGCTAAACAAATCAATTCAGAGTTTGCGAGATCGTTTTCACAAAATTAATGCAAGCGGCAAAAAGCGTGATATTGGTGAGATTGCAAAAAATAAACCCATGTTGATGCAAAAAGTTATTAACAAAGGAACTAAAAATTCATTCAGGTGCATGGAAATTGCCATGGGGTCTGAGTTGACAGAGGCTGAGAAAAATGCAAAGAGCAAATCTAAAATCAACCCTGAGTGCTCTGATATTGCCAATCCTTCTTATGTTAAGTACTAGTGGGTGTGAAGCTATAAAAAATATAGAAATTTTTACTGCTCCTGTTGAACGGCAACCTTTGGATTTAGATTATCCATCACCGCCAAGGATGATCGGAATAAAATGGATGGTAATATCAGAGAGCAACAAAAGAGAAGTTTTTAACTATTTGAAAGAAAAAGGCTCTGATGAAGTTCTGTTCGGTTTGACTGATGACGCTTATGAATCTCTGTCTTTAAATCTGGCTCAAACTAGGAAATATATTATTTTAACAAAAGACATGATAAAACAATACAAAAATTATTATGAGCCAAAGAAGAAAGATGTCAAAAATGATAGATAAATTAAGGGAGGATCTTGAAAAGGATGAAGGATGCGTTTATGCTGTATACCTTGATCATTTAGGAAAAAAGACAGTTGGAATCGGTCATCTGTGTCGTGAGAGTGATCAAGAGTTCTATATGGAAGTTGGATTCCAAGTTAGTGAAGAGCGTGTTTCTGAGCTGTTTGAGAAAGACATAAGCTGGACGATAAATGATTGCTATAAATTATTGCCAGATTTTGATATGCTTCCAGAGGAAGCTCGTTTGATCTGTGCAAATATGATGTTTAATCTTGGAGTCAACAGGATGGGGAATTTCAAGAAATTCCTGGCAGCTGTTGAAGATCGGAACTGGAGTGTCGCAGCTGAAGAGATGTTGGATTCCAAATGGAATAAACAAGTGCCGAATAGAAGCAATAGGCTTGTTGAAAGGATGCGAGGTATTTCCTAATGCCACTGTCTCTTGTTAAAATAAGGCCTGGAATTATAAAAGACATAACTCCTTATGCAGCAGGAAAATCAGCACCGTCTTGGATTGATGGAAATAATGTAAGATTTAAAAATGGTTACGCTGCAAAAATAGGTGGCTGGCAGAATGAAGTCATATATGGTACAGACTCAAGCAACAATGCTGATTATGATACATCTACATCTTTGCAAGGAGTTCCGAGAGAAATAAATTTTTGGAGAGGTCTTGGCGGCGTAGACCGGATTGCTGTCGGAACTCATAGCCATCTTTATATAATCGAAAATCAAGCTGCATATGACATTACCCCTGTAAGAGACACCTCTGGCCAGACAACAACATTAAATGAAGCTCTCGACAATTCTGAAACTGAGATTGATTTGACAAGCGCAACAGGATTCCCGACTTCTGGCGCTATAAAAATTGATAATGAAATAATAACTTATACTGGAATAAGCTCAAACACATTGACTGGCTGTACTCGAGGGACAAATAGCACTTCTGCAGCCACCCACACCAATGGAACTACTGTCACACGAGTTCTCATAAATCCCATAACAACTGTTAATGAATCAACAACTGTGACAATAACAGACAATGCTCATGGTGCTTCGGATGGCGATTATGTTGTTATAAGTGGCGCAGATGCGACTGGCGGAATATCTGCAAACAATTTGAATCGAAGTGCTGGTTATCAAATAACCTTAGTTGATGCCAACACATACACAATTCAGTCTCCAACAGCTGCAACGAGTGGTGCTACAGGTGGAGGTCTTGTTGTTGTTTTGACTTATCTTATTGGCTTGACAGCTGGCCTAGGATCTCAATCAGCAGCTGCAGCTTTTGGTTGGGGTTCTGGAGGCTGGGGCGAAAGCACATGGGGAACTCCAAGGTCAGAATCTGTAGAAGGTGTTGTTGTTGACCAAAGCCAATGGTCTCTTAGGCTTTGGGGAGAGGATCTAATTGCCACTGTAAGGAATCATAATATATATTATTGGGACACCTCAACTGGAGTTGGAAGCAGAGCTGTTCTGGTCTCGAGTCTGGGTGGAGCTTCAGCTGTTCCAACAAAAAACAGAGTTTCTATAGTTTCATTCCCAGACAGGCATCTTGTTTGTGGGGGATCAACACCTTTTGGCAGTGATGTTTTGGATCCAATGCTTGTCCGTTGGTCAGATCAAGAGGATTTTGTAGATTGGACGCCATCTGTCACAAACACCTCTGGCGATCAAAGGCTTGAAATTGGAACTAAAATTGTAGCAATGATGCCAACAAGAGAAGAGATATTCATATCAACAGACGAAGCTGTTTACGGAATGTCTTTTATTGGGCCTCCATTCACCTTTTCGTTCCGGCTTGTTGGCACCAATTGCGGGACTGTTGGCATAAACACCATGATGAATGTTGATGGCAAAATTTTCTGGATGGGGAAATCAGATTTTTTCATCTACGAAGGTTCTGTCAGAGAGATACCCTGTCCTGTAAAATATTATGTGACTGATCGAATCAACAAAGATGAATTTGATAAATGCTTTGCTGCTCATAATAAAGAATTTAATGAAGTGACTTGGTTCTATGTCAGCACAGACAACACTGCAACGGACGGAAATCCTGAGCCAGATTCTTATGTTTCATACAATTATTCCGATGATGCTTGGTCTATAGGTTCTATGGATAGGACTTGTTGGTTTGATTCTTTTGGTTTCCGCAAAGTCCCGTTTGCTTTTACCGAAGGAGGTCTTCTTTATAACCAAGAAACAGGCGATGATGCAGATGGCTCTGCATTGAGTGCGCACGCAGAAACTTCCCCTGTTGAGATTAGTCAGACAGGAGAGCCTCTTGTTCTTGTAGATAAAATTATACCTGATCTCACAGTTTCCGGCTCGTTGAGTTGCACCATATCTTCCAAGAAATATCCTAATGATTCTGCCACCACCAAAGGTCCGTTTACTATTTCCCAAGGAACGACTAAAATAAGTATGAGGTCTCGTGGGAGGCAACTTAGCATGAAACTAGAAAGCACAGCTGTTGGTGATTCCTGGTCTCTTGGAGATTTTAGATTTAACTCACGTTCGGATGGTTTGCGATGAGTAGATTTACAGCGCGATTGCCAACTGCCCCACAAACTTGGGAAAGGTCTAGTTTTACAGAAAACAGCGGCAAAGAATGGGCTGATTCTTTCTCAAGAACTCTTGAAATTTCTTTGGATGTTCTCGGAACTTCAACAGAGACAAATTCCAATGAATTTTCAGCCAGAGAGGCTTGGTTTCTAAGCTAATGCCAAACTTTTATAAAAATGCTAAGATTGATTTGACGACAACAGGGGTAACAGTTCTTTATACAGCGCCAGCATCCAAGACTGCTATATTCAAATCAATTCTTGTTTCGGAAGACTCGGGCAATGCTGATACAATAACAGCAACAATAACAGATGCATCCGATGCTGTTTTTAGCCTTTTTAAAGTTAAAGCTGTTGCAGCAAATACAACAGTTGAATTAATAACACAGCCTATTGTTGTAGAGACTGGGGAAATCCTGAAATTTACAGCAGCCACAGCCAATAGGCTTCATGTTGTTGCCAGTTATTTGGAGATAAGTTAGATGGCAATAAATACAATGCGCGGCATAGTAGAAGATGAGTTTGATCCTGAAACCGGGATTCGCAAATATCCTTTGTATTACCTTCAATCAACAGGACTTCTTGATACCTCCCCCGATATTCAGAGAGATTATGGGACTGACAAACTACCAGTTATAGAAAGCATTTCTCCAGAATTTGTAGGGTATGGCAAATATGATCCCAATGATCCCAGAGACAATCCTAGCAACATAACAACCACAACCACAGCTCCTGTTCAAACAGCAGAGATGAACATGGGAGGCCTTGGTGGCCTTCTTGTCCCTGCAGCAGGTTATGTTTTAGAAAATACTGACATAGGGAAAAGCATAATATCGGGAGCAACAGACGCACTCTCCCCAATTACAGAGGCATTCTCCCCAGCTGCATCTGTTGCAGCAGACTCTATTACATCTGCAGCCTCCTCTGCCCCAGGAAGTATTGTCAGCTTCGACCCAAGAGGAGATCTTGTTTCTATCGGCACCACCGGCCCAGGAGGAGCCAACCTTATCTCCACAGGTGATGCAGCTGGAAATATTGTATCTGCCGGAGCAGAGGAGGCTGCAGGGGGATTCAGCCTTTTCGGAGGTGAAGGTTCTCCATCATTCCTCGGTCCTGCTGTTGGTTTTGTTGGCAGTTTACTTTCTGGAGAGAAGCCTGTTAAAGCTGCTGTTAAAGCAGGTCTGAGTTATGCAGGAACTGCAATAGGAACTGCTGTTGGCGGTCCTATTGGTGGATTTATTGGTGGAGCCATTGGTGGCTTGCTTGGTGGCAGAGTCATATGCAATGAACTCGCTCGGCAAGGCTTGATGGATCGTCGCCAAATAATTCTTGATTATAAATTTACTCAGGAGCATCTTACCCCGCAGCACGTTACTGGATATCATGTCTGGGCAGTCCATGTTGTCAAAAAGCTAAGAAAAGGAAAAGGTGTTAAATTCTGGAAACACATAGCCAGCCACAGGGCGAATGAAATAGCTTATATTTATGGCGAGAGGGCAAATCCAGATTATCTTGGTAAAATTTACCGTCGCATTGGTGAGCCGACATGTTGGTTAATTGGTGCATTTTGCAAAAAGACTGACTGGTCTGTTCTTTACAATCCTAAGGAGATCTAAATGGCTATGCAACCGCAACCCATGGCTTCGCCAAATCCACTTTCGAACATGCCTCCAGAGGCTGTTGAGGCTCTGATGCAGCCTGATGAAGACATACAAGCAGTTCTGGTTGCTAGGCTTTCAAACATGTCTCCGCAGGAGTTGCAGATGCTGGACTCTGCAATAACTCCAGAAGTTGCAGCAGTCCTAGTTAGGCTTCTTCCTGAGCTTCAAGAGCTTGTTGATGCGATAGGCGCACCTGCGGAAAATCAAATGGGTGCACCTGAAGAAGATCAGATGGGCGCACTCAGCGGGATATAATGGAAATAAGACACTCAACACCGTTCGATATTTCTCAGATTGCTGCCATGATGATCATGATGCACAAAGAGGCAAGTGTTGATATGTCCCCGGTTAATAGTGAAAAGATGATTTTTGCAATAAATGATATTGTGCACAATGGAATATCCCTTGTTGTCATGGAAGACAACTTTGTAGTTGGATCTATAGGTGGCAAAAGACACTCTGACTGGTGGTCTGATGAGAAATACTTCTCTGATATGTGGTTTTATGTAATGAAAGATTTTAGGAAATCAAAAGCTGCTAACTTGCTTCTGAAGTCTTTTATCAAAAGAATAAAAGAGCTGTGCCCTGATGATAAAATAAGGCTTGGCCATATTTTCTCAGGTGATTGTGATAGGAAAGACAACTTCTTTCAAAGAGCTGGTTTCAGAAAAGTTGGCTCTGTTCTTATGGAGGCTTGAATGGGCGGCATATGCACAACCAATACGGAAACTTTGCCAACATCTTCGACTGTTGTTTCCGGAACAGAGATGCCCGAGTGGGTGAGTGCTGCTGGCAAGCAATTATTTGAGCAAGCCTCATCCTTAGCCAAATCTCCATATGTCCCATATTCAGGCGCAAGAATTGCAACTTTTGATGGAGATAAATTTACAGAAGCAGAACGTCGAGGGCAGCAACTTCTTTCAGACCCAAGATTTTCTGGGCAGTATAGAGGTTATTTTGATGATGCTTATTCAGCAGCTCAAGGTCTTGGGCAAGGTTACACTGGGGCAACTGGGTCTGAGCTTATAGGAGATAGAATAGATCCTGGCTCTCTCGCTTTCCGCACGGATGCTGGGCAGTTTCAAGGAATGTCCACTGAAGATCTTATTGGGGGGCAAACCGACGCAGGAAGGTTTAGTCTTGATGATTCTGCTAAAGAATATCTAGACATTCACCAGCAAGCTGTTGATCCTGCAGTGAGAGAGCTTGAAAGGCAAACCGCACAAGAGCGGCTGCAAGGTGCTGCTCTGGCTTCCTCTCGAGGTGCATTCGGAGGGTCAAGGGCAACCATAGAAGACATTACATCAGCATATGAAGGTGCTGCAAGAGCAGCAGATCTTAGGAAAACTGCAGCTTCTGAAGGGTTGCAATTTGCTTCAGGGCAATTCGAGCGTGACCGTGGCGCAAGGCTTGCTGCTAGAGAGTCTGATCGCGCTGCTCGATTTGGCGCTGAAAGAGTAGCGCAGGACCGATTTGAAGCTGATAGGCAGGCAAGGTTTGCCGCTGATCAGTCTTATGCCCAACGACTGGAAGCTGATCGTGCCGCCCGACTCGGGGTGGAGGCCTCTGAACGAGAGGCAAGGTTCGCTGCTGATCAGGCTCTGAGAGATCGTTATGACCTTAATGAAGCCTCTAGATTAAGAGCTGCTCAAGAGCTATCTCAATATGCTCCGATGCTTCAAGGTTTGCAAGAGCAGGAAGCTTCTGGCTTGCTGGCTGTTGGCGAAGCCCAAAGAGACATGGGCCAGAGATCTCTTGATCTGGCATATAAAGATTTCTTAGAGCAAAGAGAGAATCCATTTGCAATGACTAATTTTGCGATTGGTGCTCTTAAGGGTGTCCCTTTTGATACAAGAACAACTACAACAACAACTGGCCAAGAGATCGTTCAGTCCCCAAGCATATATGGCCAGACGATTGCTGGCCTTGGCAGCCTCTACTCTGCTTATAAATTGGCTAAGGGTCCATAAAAATGGCCACATACGAAAAGATAGAATATGTTCCGGGTTGGAATTATAAAGGACGCCCTTTGCCGAATCGCATAGGGCCATTAGACTGGGGTGAGTTCTCTCCATTGGTTCACGGCAAAAAATACCCTATGACGGGGACAATCTCACCATATTCCATACATTATATGGAATTGCCTGAATATCGGGCCAAAATTCAAAAAGAGATCGATGAGTTAGGCTACACAATCGAAGATAAAATATATGGCCTAGGCGCAGAGCAAGGAGATGATAATGCTGCTGGGAATTCGAATATGGTAACACCAGTCACAAGCCGTCAACTCCCCGCCCCATTAACCCCAGAAGCATTAACCCCAGAAGAAATAGAGCTTCAAAGAGCCATTCAATCACATGAACGTGATCCTAATTCACTGGAATTTAAGCCTGTGCCTATGCCCATGCCTGCGGCTCCTAAAGTAAAAATAAAGACTGCTCCTATGCCCATGCCTGCGGCTCCTAAAGTAAAAATAAAGACTGCTCCTATGCCCATGCCTGCGGCTCCTAGGGTTGAAATAAAGCCTGTGCCTCCCAAGCCAGCCCTTGGGGCATCAAGCACAACAACTGAAAATATTGCTTCTCCTCAAACTGGAGCTTTAGGGAATCTAGGTTTGACATCAGCTGAATTAAAAGCTCTTGGGGGCCAGTCAAATATTACATCAGCAATTAAACTAGCAACTGCCCTATCGCCGAAAGAAGATCCTGTAAATCCTTGGGAGGCAGCTCTTTTGTATTTCACTGAAATGGGCAAACAAGCCAGCAAACCCGGAGCAACTGCTCTTGGGGCTGCAGTTAGCTCTGGCACCCCAGCTTTGGCATATCTGCTGAAGAAAAGAGATGCGGAGCGCAAACGAAAAGCTGCGATTCTCCCGACAGCTGTCAGTTTGGCTGCGGCAATGAAACCGAAAACAGGAGTGCCAAAATCTGTTATGGGTGGCCCTGTTACCAATGAAGATGGCTCTCCTGCTTTAGATCCAACAACCAAAAAACCATTATACCAATATAACACTTATGATGCTGCAGGAACGGTTATTGGAACATTCCAAGCACCAATGAAGGGTGGTGGCGTAAATATCAACACAGCACAAGAAGGTGCAATGGCAAAGGCGCTTGGCAAAGAGGCTGCAACGCAATACACCGCACTCATAGATGCATCTCGTGGTGCAGAGTCTAAATTGGACAATCTAAGGCAAATGGGCTCTCTGCTTAGAGATCCAAATTTTAAAACAGGCAAATTCCAAGAATTCATGTTACCATTCCGCCAGTGGGCAAAAAGCCTTGGATTGGGCAAAGTTGATTCCAGAATTGATGATATGGAGAAGCAAGTTACAGTTCCTGGAGTGGATGGTGTTGTAAATGCTGAATTGTTCCGAGCAAAAGCCTCGCAGTTAGTTCTGGACTCTGTTGCTCAGATGAAAGGTGCTCTGTCTGATAAAGAACTTACATTCTTAGCAAGCATCAATCCATCTCTTGGCCAAACAAAAGAAGCAAACCAGATATTAATCCTTCTAGCTCAACAGCAACTGGAAAAAATTGCACCATTCCAGGACTTTTCTATAACATGGCAAGATGAAAATGGTCTTATTAAAAACGAGAATGATTTTAATAAGATGGCTAGGGATTTCCAGAAAAGGCCAGAAATCCAGGGTGAAAATCCTTATCAATATATAATTAGGAAGAGTGATGAGTATGAAATTAGGTTGCTGGACGAGCAAGAGAAACTTCTTAAAATTAAACTTCCAAGGCAGTCAGACGGCACTTTGATAGCTCCCGAAGCTAAAGAAGACCCTGAAATAACTGCAATCAGATCAGAAATTACATACAAGATAAACAATGCGTTCCCAATCGCAGTGATAAGAAATATTTTCAAAGGCAGTGCGTTTTACAATAAATAGGCTCTGATATGTCAATTTTAAGCCAACAGCTCGAGAACCCAGTTCCAGCAGAGACTTTGGACGAAGAGGCAATGTCTGAAGATATGTCTTGGAGCGACAAAGCTCGCCTTCTTGGGCAGGGGCTGTCTCTGAATTATGGTGATGAGGCTTTTGCTGGCATTAGGTCAATTTTGAATCGTGCTGCTGGCGGAGAGCTGACTTATGAACAAGCTATTAAAGAAGAAAGAGATTCTCTTGAAAGAGTGAGGAAGAACTTCCCCGGCACTTCTATAGCTTATGAAATGGGTGGGGCATTGATACCATCTCTTGTTGCCACAGTTTTCAGCGGTGGCCTTAGCACTCCAGTAGTTGCTGCAAATATGGCCAGAGTTCTTGGGCAATATGGCCTAAAATCTGCAGGCAAAACTATGTTAAAAGGTGGAGTTGAAGGTGGTGTGGCGGCAACTGGGGCTGGCGAAGGAGGCATTGAAGAAAGAGTTCTTGATGTAGATACAGCAATAGGAACAGGAGCTGGAGCAACAGTTTCTCCTTTGCTTGGCAAAACTTTCCAATTGGGGTCCAAATTAATTGGGAAAGTTGTTGATAGAGATTCAATCCGCAAAATGCTTGGTGGTGTTGTTACCAAAAAACAAGAAGCTGAAATTATAAGAGTTATGGAATCAACAGAGCTTTCTTTGGCAGAGATATTTGATAGAGCCTCTCGCGGAGAAACTATTCCAGAGATGGAACCAAGTGTCGCGGTGACTTTGAGGGCACTTTATTCCGAAGGTGGGAAACAAGGTGAAATTGCAAGGCAGATTTTAGAAAGAGCACGGAAAAAAGGCGAAGAAGCAGCCGCAGATCTGCAATACGGTCTAACGCCAGATCCTTTGCAAAGCACTGATTTTGCTTCCGGGAACATACTCAAGTATTTCAATAAGGCAATTAAAGATTTGAAAAAAGAAGAAGGGGAAGCATACGATAAAATTTATGCAGGTTTTACTCAACCATCGAATAGTCTTAATCTAGCCACTTTGGAAGTTCTGCAGAATCAAAAAAGAATAAGGCCAAAAATAAATGCACTTATAGAAGCTGAAGAACTCCCTGACCTTTTCAGGCTCAATCCTGAAACAAACGCAGTCGAGCTTCTTCGCGATGTTACTCTTGAAGAGGCAGAAATTATTAGAAGAGGTATCAAAGGATTCTCCACATCTGCTTATAAAGGTGAGAATCCCGCATTAGGGCCAGCGTTTGACAAAGTTGAGAAGAGATTAAGGTCCGTGATTGATAAGGCCTCCCCGGAGTTGGCAGAAACTAGAGCTACATGGGCAGCTATAAACCGTTCTTCAGATGCTTTCCAAGATGGAAGCAAAATAATGACCAAATCTCCAGATGAAGTTGAAATTATTTTTGATGAACTCCTGAGAGGCCAGGACGAAAATGCAATTTCAGCTTTCCGTGCAGGGTATGCAAGTGCATTGAGGTCAAAGCTGGCAAAAAACAGGACGACTCTTTTCAATAATTTAAATGATATGGATAAACAAGAGCAACAGGTTCTCAGGATAATTTATCCGGACGATGAATTAGAATCTGCAATGCAAAAAATAAATCTAGCAGCGCGATCTGCGAATGTTAAGAATACTATTCTTGGTGGATCTCCGACAGCTCCTCATCAGGCTGCTTCAAAAAGGATAGGAACAGCTTCTTCTGTGGGGAATTTTGTAGATTTTGTAAAGTCTGGCGGGACAAACATTTTTGCAGGGATTAGACTTCTAAGGGATTTCATTGGGGAAGGAATGGACAATCTCAGCGCTGAAGACAAGACCAGAGTTGTGAAGACTTTAATATCTGAAGATCTCGATCTCCTCAAAAGAGCATTGAATGATGAAACTGCATATGGTGAGCTTAGGAAAAGGATCAATCAGATTGTTGGTGTTGGTTCCGCTGGCGTTAGGAGGGGTTCTGCCACAACAACGTCCGCAGATGTTCAACAGGGGGACAGCAGGGCATTCAGAGCTATTATTGACAGTTTGACTCCAGCAACTAGGCAAAAAATTCTTGGGTCTACCCAGTAATTTTATTGGCGAGGGAAGACCAATCATCTGCTTTCATATTCCCTTTCTTGCTCCAGCTGAGTAGGCTACGAAAATCTTTTGTTGATGGTCGGTCATAAAGCCTTTTGGCATCTTTGCCATCTATGAGGCCGATAAAATCTCGATCTATCCGGATCAAGATCCAGCATCGGCCTTTTCTTTCATCATACTCTTTTAGCCAGAGGCACTGATTCAGCATCAGTCCTGATGAGACACGCTTCTTTGGCCATTCAGGAAGGTATTTAAGTTCAATCCACCCAGACACACCATCTCTGATATAATGAATGTCTGGCATCCCTTTCATGACTCTGTTTTCAACGCGATACATTTTCAGATCTAGAGAGTTTCTTATTAATACCCAAAAATTGCTTTCACTCAAAATCATCTCCAATCATGAACAAGGATGCAGGGTCCTTGGTTATTGTGTCTGCTAAATTCTTTTTGCTCCTCAGTGCATTTATTATTTTTGTGTCTATTGTTTTTGGACTTTCAAAATCTATATAGGTGACGTTGTTTTTTGTTCCGATTCTGTGGCACCTGTCCTCTGACTGCATTCTTGTCTCTAAATCAAAGCTGTTAGAATAATAAATGGCACATTCAGCCGCTGTTAACGTCAACCCTATTCCCCCAGATTGGGGCTGGCCTATGAAATACCGGACGGAAGGGTCTTCTTGGAAACGCTCTACGGCGACCACTCGATCATCATTAGACACATCCCCGTAGTAACTGACTGCCTCTGCGCCTAGTGCTGCTCCTATGGCCTTTATATCGCGTTTAAACCGCGCCCATATTATAACTTTACACTCAATATCCGGAAGTAGGTCTAGCAACGCAGATAGGCGTGTATTTTTGTCCTCAATTGCAACAGTTTCATCTTCTGTTGGAAACCAGCCACAAATGATTTGTTGGAGGCGAAGGAGCCTTGTTATTGCCTCCGGCGCAGACAGACTTTCTCCTTCAAGTTCAGTGACAAAATCATTCCTCAGTTGGTCGTAAATTTTCCTTTGCTTTTTAGACAGCTCGACTGTGTGGCGCTGATAAATTTTTTCAGGCAGATCCAAACAGTCTTTTTTCAGCACCCGGAATGAATGCCCCTCGATGCTAGAGGTTAGCTCATCAACATTTTGATATGCGACAATTTGCTTCTGTTCATAGCCTCCCATAATACAATATCGTGATTTGAAAGAGGAGAAGCTGTCATAGCCAAGAATGTTTGGATCTAAAAATCTGAACTGACTGAACACATCCTCTGGACCTTTGGTGACTGGGGTCCCCGTCATTATCCGGCGATATTTAACCATTTTGCCGAATTTGGTTATCAGCTTGGTTCTCTTTGCTCCTGGAGTTTTGATTCGTGAACTTTCATCAACCACAAGCATGACCGAGTTTGCCAGAATAATTCTGTTCATTAGAGCAACAGCTGTTTTGCTGACAAAGGCCTCGCAGTTAAAGCTAAATATTTTTAGGCAATCCTCCGCCAGCATTAGCTCGTTGAATTTCTCAGTGTCCTTGGCACCCATCCCAGAATAATAATAAACAGACTTGTGAGGACACCACTCCGGCATGTGAGCAGGGATCTCTTTGTTCAACCAATTCCGGTGAACACCATTCGGGGCAATAACAACCAGTGCTGTAATTTTTCCTTGGCCATATAAATATGCCGCATTGTCTATCCCGACTTTCGTCTTGCCTGTTCCTTGCTCCATCAACAGCGCAAAAGCATCTTTATCACGAGAGAGGTAAAATGCTTTCAGCTGGTGATCATATGGCTGCGTCTTAAATATGAAATCATATTTGTCAGAGAATTCCTTCTCCTTTTCCTCTCTTGTTTTTTCAGCTTCATGAAGAGAGGCTATGTATTTTTCCAGCAGAGGCTTAGCGTTATCATCCCATTCAGCATCTGGCCAGAATTTATTTAGATGTGTTATGTTCGCTCCTGTTGGAGCAAAAAGGAGATCCCTGCCAGACCACCTTTTAAATCCTGGCATTCCTGACAATGCCTGAATGGAGTTACCATCTAGCTTTACTTTTGCTAGACAGTAACCCCGCTGGGCTTTGGTTATTCGCAATCTTCCTCACTTTTCCACGACAGCATTTTCGCCTTTGTTGGGCGGCTGATGAAACCGAATGAAGGATCATCATTGCTGCGTGTTACTTTTGCGCTGAACTGTACACAGTCACCTTTTTCAGCATCGTAAATTGCACTAGGGAGAGATCCCCACAATTTGTAGCCAGCCTGAGTTTTGTAAAGAGCTTTTGTCTGAAAGCCAAAACGACCTTCCGTAGTTTTGATGCTCAGGATTTCTGCGATGATATCGATGCGTTCATCAGTCTCGGGAACTGGGGGAGCTTCGGCTGCTTCCTTTTCCCACTCTTTTTCGCGTGCTTCCTTTTTGGCTAAGCGATCTTTGGCACGAGCCAGAGCTTTACGGACAACATCAGTCTGTTTGGGTGAGAGGCTGCCCCAATTAAAAATATTGTCTTTTAAAGTAATAAGAAAATCCCCAAAATCTCCAGAAAACATGCCTTTGCAAAGTGGATGGGTCTCGCTGTCCCACTCGCCTTTCCGCAGGTTTTCAAAGGGTCCAGAGCCTACCAACCAGTCAAAAAGCTCTTGGTGGTCATCCTCAGCAATCCAGATTTTGAATTTGCCTTTGGCAGCATTGATCTGGATGGCAGATTTTACACCTGCCTCATAACGATCTTCGCTAGTGTTGCCGCCATTAAAATCAGGGTTGTAAGCCATTTGGTCTTCCTTTCTCAGTTCGTATTGCTATTATCTCTCTTTTCCACCAAAAAGAAAAGGATTTTCTTTCCCTTTAATATCAATCATTTCGTAAGTTTTAAGCATGTCTCTTACAACCGATGCAATATTGCGATCGCTTTCTCTGGCCAAATAACGTATTCGTTTCGCTGTTGCAGAATAAACAGAAATTTGCTCTTCTTCTGATTTCCCATGCTGCGTTTCTGCTGGTATGAATTTAAATCCTTTGCCTTTGGGTGGGTGTAATTTATGACATGTCAAACACAAATAATCTTCTGGCCCGGTTTGACACAGAACAGCTTCACCAATAGTTGCTGGTGGATCTCCGCACAAAGAGCATTTCATTTTTCCCACCTATAAAAAATATGGTTGTTGATCCTTACAATGGATGTTTTTGATGATGCCCAGCTAGGCAAAATTTCTATTGTGTGATAGTGTGTTGATCCTTCAGTCGGATCTGCAAAATCAGAATTAAGAACCATCCTAGAAAGATGGACTGCCTCTTCATAAGCAGAATAATTTTTTGGCTTGTCTGATTTGCCATCACACCAAAAGCTGAATTGGCAGCGATGTCTTATTGGCAGGTCTGGTTTCCATTTGTAGGTCTGGCCTTGAAAAACAACTTCACAAACATTTTCAGGAAATCTTTTATCCAGAGTTCTATTCAAAATCACATGCCCAACAGCGATCTGCCCAATGACTGGTTCTCCTCGTGCCTCAAAGTAGATAGCCAGCGCCATGCACGCCACTGCGGAAATCATTTGTATTCCTTGTGTTGTTTTATCTTCCACTTCTCTATGACAAAATTTCCGTCTGCATCTTCATCAACACAGACATATGCGACAGTCTTGGCAACTGTGGCGTATCTGACAGAATCATCAGACATAAATATTCTGTGCGGGAAGTCAGGAAACAAGATACCGATAAATCGCTTCTCAAGCTCATCTGCGTCTGGAGGGATCGCAGATGAGTACTCGAAAAAAGCATTTGTGTCCTTGTGCCTGAAACAACCAATAGCTTCGTTGGCTTTTGGTGCGAATGACAAATCACCCTCCTGTGGATGCTGCAAGAGGCTCAATGAGCCAAGAGTCATCTTGCTTGGGTTGGAACTTCGGATTACTAACTTCAAAAAATGCATGCACCAGCTTTGCCTTGTGAGGCGTTGTCTCTGCGGCGATCCATTTTATTGATTGGTTATCAATCGTTGTCATGTCCCGAGTGTCAACAACCAAAACATGCTTAGTTATCTGGACAATATAAACTTTGCCAATTTCAAGTGTTGGGAGAAATTTACGCAGCTGCGTGCGCTTTGCCAATTTCTTCCACTTCCCTTTAACACCAAAATAGCGACAAGCAGCATTAATGTCGGAGTTTGTAACGCCTTTAGCGTGTCGCTTTTTCCGTAAATTTTTTAGTATCTGGTATGCAGGCTCGTACTCTATCCCGCAAACGACTGCAACTACATATGGGCCACACCAAGTCCTTCTCCATTCTCCACGCCAATTGGTTACTTGACGAGTCTTTGGGACAATTTTGTCCATTTTATTTCTCCCCCGGATATCCAAAAATTTTCAAACAAAGCCCGACTGTGACATTTGTGTTGGCCTGAATGAACTGGCGTGACAGCTTTTTACGCACAGCTTTCAGGTCCAGCGTTTTGCGCTCAACTGGGCTAATCACGACATAGTGCTTGTCGCCTTTGTACATTCCTGATCCACTCTCCTTGAGAGCGCGAACATACTCAGCCTCGACTTCTTTGAGGTGCGCGATCTCTGAACGAACCTTGGCCAACTTATTTACACGGTGGTCTTTCATACTCATACCGAACCTCCCAGCTTCTGGATCCGATCGTTGTATTCACCGAAATACGTCTTGAAATGAGTCTCGACTGTCTCGCCGACCCCAATCGCTTCATTCAAACCAGCAAACACCCGATTCTGGACTGCTATGACATATGTGTTCTCAGTCTTCTTGATCACAATGCCTTCTACGAAGCTGTCACCACGATCAGACATCGGCTTAAAATCCCAGCTCCGGACGATGTCACCAACATTTGCTTTATCTGCATGCATATCAATATTTCCTTTCTCAGAAGGAGGGGGATCCCCTCAATAAATTTATTGTCTCTTTTCTGGCCAGAGAAGTAAAGTGTTATTTAAAAATAAAGTGATTATTATTATAAGCATAAACAAAGGCTTATGTCATCTTACGATATTTTTCCACATATATTTTCCTGAATCCTTTTTTCATTTGTCCTTTTACAAGATACCAGTCACCCATCCGGCCATCCTCAACAACCTGCTTTCCAATCCTGTTATACTTAAATCTGTCTATGGTGCAGATGATTGGGCCAGTGTCGTCTTCCAGAGTTATGTTAAGCCACAGGTTGTTGCTCTCAACACGCCTTCCTCCACGCTTTTGGAGATTCACAACCTCATTCATGTCTCGCAAATTCTTTTCTTTCAATTTTCCAAAGAAAACAAAAGTTCCTGGATTGTTTGCATCAAGATCCTGTATGTCTGTAATCGGTGTCACTATTTTGTGTGCTGTAGGATCAGCCTTGATGTGCCCAAATCTTCTCTCACACTCAAAAATGTCATCATAGGGTGTTTCCCCATTATCTAACAATGACTCTTGTCTTGGTGTCAGAGGCTGCTTTAGATCCCTGCGCTCAATAATGTCCTTGGCTACTTTTGGCCCTATGCCTTTTATTCCGATTAGGCCGCCAATCAATTCTCCTTCTTGGACTGACCAATTAATTTTCGATTTGAATTTGTCGTATGGCTTGTAGGGCAACCCTTCTCTGACGACCTCCCGAAGAAGCCTAACTCCCTGGTCGTCATCTTTAACATTTCGTAAACAAGCAGCGGCAAACTCAACAGGAAAACGAGACTTAAGAGCGCAACACCAATAAGACACCATCCCATACGCCACAGCGTGAGATCTATTAAACGCCCAAGACCCCATAGTATTGATGTGATCCCAGATATAACGCGCCTTTTCTTCTTCAATGCCATTCTCCTTTGCGCCAGCTTTAAATTTCTGGAAATAAGTGTCGAAGAATTCTTGACCCAGAGAGCTGCTCATGGCCTTTCGCAAAGAGGAGACATCCTCCCAAGACAACTTTCCTACATCACGACCAATTGTCATAACCTGCTCTTGATAAACAACAACACCATTTGTAACTTCTGTTATTTCTTTTGTCAAAGGGTGCAAATATTCAACAGGGGCTGCACCTGTGTGTCTTTTTATGTACTCAGTTGTGCCACCAGAGTTGAGTGGTCCTGGGCGACCCAGAGCTGTTATTGCTACGATGTCTTCAAAGTTGTGCACCTTCATCTGTTTTGTCACAGACTGCAGTGCATATCCTTCGAATTGAAATATTCCTGCATACCGCTCATCATTTAAGACTGCAAATGCACCCTTGTCGTCCATGGGGAAATTTAAAAGCTGCTCTCTGGTCCAACCAACTTGGTCAAGGACATCTTGCAAAACACTCAACGTCCTTAGACCCAACGCATCAATTTTTAAAAGATTTAAGTCTTCTGCATCCTTTTTATCAATTTGCGCTGCCCCGCTTTGGTCGCTGACAGAACAGTATTTACTGACAGGATCATCCGTCACAAGTATACCAGCAGCATGCACTCCGCTGTGCCTAGCATGATATTCCATTTTTGCCGCAATCTTCATCTGCGGGTATTTTTCTAAAATGTTCTTCCCGATTTCTAGCTCATTGAATGTGTCCAAAATACAGAATGCTGCTCTTGAGTCTCCTCCGCTTCGCTCGATGATCGCACCTTTTAAATCATTCACCTCCCAAGCTGGTATCCCAAGCTCTTTTGCAACTTCTGCTATTGTGCTTTTGGCTTTATAGCGTGACACTGTTCCGAGGTGTGCAACCTTTTCAGGTCCATATTTTTGTCTTAGATACTCGAACACCATCTCTCTTCGATCGTCCTGAAAATCAATATCAATGTCAGGAAGATCTGCACGGGTAACATCTATAAACCTTTCAAAAAGCAGATTGTGCTCAATTGGATCCACATCAGTTATTCCAGTTAAATAACAAACCAGAGATCCTGCTGACGATCCACGAGCTGGTCCAACTAGCATATGCTGTTTTGCATATGATATCATGTCTGCTATAACGAAAAAATAATCTTCAAAATCCTTGCTCGCAATCATGCTTAATTCACGGTCTAGGCGTTTTGAATATACCTCATCACTCAAATTTATATTGCGTTGTGGTGCGCCTTCCTCACACAGCTCTCTCAGAGACTTTTCGCTTTTAAAAGATATCATCTCTGCACTAGGGAGATTGGCATTGCACATTTCAGCAATTTTGTGGGTATTTTCCAAAGCCTCCTCTGGTGCCCAAGGGATGGCCTCTTTCCAAGACCACTCATCAAGAATGTGCATTGGAGAAGTCCTGTCCATCCTGTTTCTGCCAACAAGCACCTCATAGGCTTTCTTGTCAGAAGCCTCTGGATAATAATTGTCGCTTGTGGCAACAGTTTTGAAGCCTTTTTCTTTTGCGAAATTTAAAGATTTCCGGGTGCTCATAGGGTTTATTTCTATGTACAAATTTTCTTTTTTAGACAAAGGAATCATCCCCCATTCTGGATGCGTTCCTGAGAAAATAATCACATTGTCGCTTATATCAAAAAGATCTGAATAGCTGATCCGAGGGAAATAATAAAAATTATCTTTGCTTGTGCTCTTCGTAACAAGACTATAAATTTCTTGCAGGCCATCATTGTTTTTGGCCAGAAAACACATTGTGTTGGATGGTTGCCTTGACCTATCAGTTGCATCATTAACAACTGAAATTTCAACGCCGAAAACTGGCTTTTTGTTTGCAGCTTTGCAGGCTTTGTTGAAAGCAACATGCCCCCAAGTCCCAGAGTCAGCGATGCCAACAGCATCTCCGCTGCAAGCATTGATGACTGCTGGGACTGGCCCAAAGGCTTTGCGGAAACAATATTCAGTTCTGTTCCTTAAATTAAGCATGCCCCTCTTCCCTATACCATTTGAAAATTTCTATCATGGCTTCGATGTCTGCCATCGATCTGTGTGCACCCTCTATCTTTCCCCCCGAGATCTCTTCGTATATGTCTCCTAGCTTTCTTTTCTTCCCCCAAACACTTTCCCCAATTTCCACTGTGCATATGTGCTCATAAGGCCATGGAAAGGATGTTAGCTTATCCAGACGCTCAAGCTCAAATTTTAATATCTTGCGATCAAAAGAAAGATTGTGCGCCACTAGAGCTTTCTCCCCAAGGAAAAAGTCACATATGTTTTTGTAATTTGCAACGAATGGCTTCTCATCCTTCAGCATGTCATCTGTTATCCCTGTTATTTTGGTTATTTTCTCCTCCAAGGGATATCCAGGATTGCACATGAATTCAATCCTATCAGACTCAACCAAATCGTCACCAAGTTTGATGGCGCCGAATTCTATTATTTTAGGCTGAATGTCTAGGTCTGAACCTTCAGCCTTTGGAAGACCAGTCGTCTCCAGATCAAAAAATATCATAGGTTTATCCTAACGATAAATTTCAGATCGACACCCAATATCTCTTTGGTGTCAAATATTACATAATTATATGACCGCTTCCCAGCAATTACAGGGTTGGTGTGTGACTCTGTCATTACCTCTTGAGCAACATAAATTTCTCTTTCCTTAAAAAATTCTCTCCATCCATCCAGCTCCTCAGAAGTGCAGTGCATTCCTAGGTGGCTAACAGAGTTGGTTGCTCTTGGGAAATCACTTTTGCTTTCCCTATCATCCATCCAATTTATCCCTGTGGTGTAATGGAGGACCTCGAATTCATTCCCACCAACAAGATCATAATTGAATGACAAATCTGCTTCATTGCGACCAGGGGAGCCAAACACCTCCCCCTCTGCAACAACATGATCTTCTGCCCATTCACCTGCTCCCATATCCTCAAGCAACCTCTTGGCGGCAGAAGGATCTGCCGGGCAAATTGCAATTTGCTCAATCATAAATTTCATAGCTTTAAGCTCCATACGGTAAGATGCAACCTGTTAAAAATTTGTGGTGTTCTTTGTCTTGCAGCAAATATGCTATGAACTCTGCCAACAATCCTGGTGGCGTCTCCTCCCCAGTAAGCAAGCCATTGAGCTGATATTCTTGTGCATACTCTTTGGTCCAGCCTCTTGTTTTTACAACCTGATCATCTATGGATCCACTCATCCCTGTGCCAGACATTTTATTTGGAGCAATTCCGAAAACAGTTATGCCATGCTTTTTTGTCAACTCTCTGGCGAGCTGCTTGGTCATAATATGCGCAGCACCCTTTGATGCATTGTAAGCAAGAGAACAGGTCATTGGCATGTGCGCTGCATTGCTGACTATGTTGACGATCGTTCCTTTGCTTTTTATTAACATAGGAAGACAAGCCTTGGACATCATATAAATGCCTTTGGCATTGGTGTCCATCACTCTGTCCCACTCACCTTCAACAAAATTCTCCAGCCAATCAATTATGTTCACTGCAGCATTGTTCACCAGAACATCAATTTCTTCTGGCAACTTGGACCGATCTGGATCACGAACATCAAACCCATCATTGATGTCATAGCCGATCACAGCGTGACCTTGGTATCTCAACTCACTAGCAAGAGCTGCACCAAGACCCTTCCTGCTTCCTGTTATCAAAACTTTACTCATTTTCCTCTCCTAATATTATTGATTCAAGCATAGCACCATACACAGACATGTCATGTATGCTATCTTGGTGGGTTAATGAACTGTTTGCAAATCTAGTCATCTTGACCACAATGAGCTCAAACAGATGCCATTTGTTGTAGTCTTCCACACTCCTGAGATCCACTCCATCAGGGAAAAGACTTTTCATGACTTGGCCAACGACCAAATAGTTATCACCGTAGACTCTGTTCCTTTCCCTGTAGGTGTCGGCCATCTTCTCAAGGACTTCAGCTGCTGTCCCATCCCAATCAAATCTCATGAAGGTATCCCTCGTCGTATCCTTTCTGCCACCCCTCTTCGTATCCTTTCTCGTGGCCTCTATCATATTCTTGTTCCTTTATTTTATCTAGTTCAAGATTGATTCCAGAGGCAATATCAATTGCCTCTTCAAGCTGAGAACGAACTGTTCCTGATAAATCAAAAACACGAGCAACCTTTATCCCATCCAGCTCTATGTCGTTCCCGATTAGTTTTATGTTTATCTTCATTAGAAATCCCCCGGTGCAACTTGAAAGCAAGTCAGCCCTTCGCCTCTCCACATATCAACGCACTGCTGGCGATCTTCCAAAACAAACCAAACTTGGTTGAATTCATATGAATTCAAAAACTGGTTGTCGAAGATATTTTTCTTTACGACAAAATCAGATCTATTGTCTTTGGAAGGTCTCATCAAGAGCAGATCACAAGGGACATCATTCAGCTTTAACCACTCAAGAGTCATGGCTCTGCATGACTCATCGCGAGCAGTGATGATAACTATGTCAACCTCCGACAAGTTACGCAGGACATTGCAAACATTCTCAACAGGTCGATCATCCTTACCAGCCTTATTGAATTGGTCGTATTTCCGCAAACGGTACAAATACAGCCTGTGAGATGGGTCCGAGATTGTTCCATCAAGATCAGAGATTATTACACGATTGCCCATGATGGAGCCTCCTTGAATTTCCACTCAGCAAAATGCATCTTCTCACCAAGATAATATTGACGGTATGCAGAGACGCAATCTGCTTTTGAGGCGCTGTTAGGGTTGCACTTGTATTGATCCGGCATGCACTGGGGAGGTGGGTTGAAAACGTCATGTGTTATGTTGCGTGGAAACTCCCAGAGAGAATGCTCCAGCCTTTCTGTCGCATGGACTTTTCCATAGCGGTCATTGTATTCTGTCATGAGAGCTGACATGTGCTCCCACAGCCACTGAAAATTTGAAGAGTTAGCTCTTGCCCACAAAGTGCTTGGGTGATTTTTGTGAACGAGCTTGTATAGATTTTTAGAATCAGCAACATCGTCACCATCAAGTGTGCGGTGCGCTGCTGAGAGCATCTGTGCGCTCTCTAGGATCATCTTGACAACATGCTTGTCGCAAAGCATTTCTGCAGCTTTGCATGGATCGCTATCAACGTAAAATATATTCATCATTGTTTCCTTTCTCAATGCATTATTTTACTTTATTTAGCCAGCAAGAAAAAGCCTTTTTATCTTTTCCCAAGCACCCAAAGCCTTGGGGGATTTAAACTTATAGCCATACATTGCATAGCTCACTTGATTTGCCGTTATGGAATATTTTGCTTGAAGTTCTGAATATGACATGTTTTTAAAATCTTCTCTTATTGCCAGAACTTCTTCGTTTGTCCAATTTTTATTTTTTATCCACTTATTTTTCACAACAGATCCTTTCTTGTTTATCTAATCCCGTTTCATACCAAGCATCATCGAAATTAGGTTGTTGGATTCTGGATTCGTATTTGTATCGCCAATGGGTATTGTTTGGGCATCCGCTTTGGTACAGGCTAAAGAAATGCTCAAGATGTTGGAATTTTGTTTGCGTAAGAACAAACCACTCTCCCACACAATTATATTCAGACAAAACTTTTTTTAGAAACCTCTCTAAAGTTGTCGCAAGGCAAACTCCACGGGTTTCAAATATTACCTTTAGGGGGAAAGGGCATCCTGTTTGCAGTTGCTTTCTACGGGTATCAGAGCACTTTGCTGCACCTATTTTTATTACTCGTTCTCCTGATGACAGATTAGCTACACCCTCGCATTCGATAACGTAGACCTCTTTGTGTATCATCATGGTGGTGTGACCAACTGATTCTTCAATTTTCTTTAAGCTCTCTTTTAATTCTTGTTGATTTTGCATTTCTGATCTTTCATAAAGCGTTTATTTACGGCGATCTGGATAATCGCACAAAAGCAAACAGTCTGGTTCCTTGTTGACAATCTTCTCCAAAGCCTCAACACGCTTCTCCAAAGAGCGTCGCTCATGGGTGCTCCATATGCTGCTAGCACCTCCAATTACAGCGGAGGTTAATGGCGTGCACCCAATGAGCAGAACGAGAGGCAACATGGCAACCAGCTTGGCCATCACTTATTAAGAGGCTTGGACATGGATGGTGCAGACCACTCTGTTGGCGTCAGGAATGGCAACGCCCAAGGATGGACTTTGACAACTTCCGCAATCATCATTTTGAACACTTGCTGGTGCTCTCCTTGTGCTCGTGGGCTTAATCTTGATTTCGCGGTTTCATGAAGATTTCTGAGATCAAATTTTGCAACGATGTTGGTGTGAATGTTTGTTGGCAGAACCCCACGAGCATCTTCAGCAGGGATGCCGTGTTCACGCAATTGCTGATATCGTTCGTTTATCAGCTTCATGGTTTGATCATAAAGCAACTTGGCGTATTTATCAGCTTCAATCCTAGGCGGTGTGTAATACCCAAAGCCTTCCATGTCGACAGTTCTTTGAGACTGCTGGGCATAACTGCCAAGCCTGTTCCGGACGAACTGGTGGGTGAATGCACGAGTGACATCTCTTATATCAAAAGTATATTCCACAAACTCCCAACTTGATTTAATTGTCTGAAGCATGTAGTCAAGCTCTTCCTGCTTTTTCTCTTCAGGCCAATCTTTGATCATATCATAAGCATCATCAACATTCATGAGGCGTGTGTTCTTGGTGAACAGCAAAAGATTTTTTGCGTCCTGCGTGTAATTGATTAGTTTGACTTTCATGTCTTTTCTCCTTTCTGAGAGTGCATCCATCGAGAGTAATCTGAATTGCTCTTGATGAATTGTTCGATGTGCTGAATGTCTTCAACAACATCGTCAAGTAACAGTTGACGCCATGTGGCAAACCTGCCAACTGAATAAATGTTATGTTTTGTCGTCATCTCAAATATAAATCTTTTCCGGAGATGCTCATCGATTGGCATTATTTTGCCGTATTCTTGCTCCGACTCTTTTATGTCAACAAGCCTGTTTGCCTGTATTCCAAAATCATCATATAGGACTTGGTGTATGTGAGAACCTGCATTGTAATCTGTTTTACGAATTGCTTCTGATATAACAACATTGCCAATTATTGAAACTCTGTAATATGGAAGAAGTTCTGATGGGTAATAAATCGTTTGGTAGACGTCACAGTGAGGGTCATCAATCGTCGCTTTGTAGGTCCATATTTTTTGTTTTGGAAACTCTGGTATTTCTTTCCAGCCAACCATCTTCATAAGAACAGGCATTGGGATTGTAGATATGATTGGCCTTCCTTTTTGGATCTTAGAAATAATTTGTTTTGTCATTTTCTCATTGTAATTTATTCTGCAACCTTCAGACATTTTGGAAATTAGATCAGGCGGGGCGATGTGTCGGTCAACAGGATCTAAATTATTTATTGATCTGTCAATAACTGCCCCAGTCACTTTTTGTGAATACATATTGCTCATAAATAAATTTGGCGTCATTATTATGTCGTTTCCATATCTTATTGCTTTGTTGACACGGACTTTTTTAAATTGTATCGCGCAAGCAGCTCCCACCTTGTCGCTCCGGAAACGCAGCAATGCGCTGTGGTTGTTTGGCAAGCAGCTCTGCGCCTCTCTAACCTCCGGATTGTGTTGCCTTAAAACATTTGCAGCAAGAAGACCTGCCAACCCTGCCCCGTATATTATCATAAAAATTCCCCAAAAAATTATAGGGGAGGGTTGTTCCCTCCCCTATAAAACTACTCCTGGACCTCGGCCCATCCGTGGTTGACGTCATAAGCAAAGTCTGGTCTACGACCGCCAGCCTTTATGAATTCATCATAAAGCATTGGTCCCTTTTTCATCAACAGCTCCATCGAGACATGTGCATGGGTTCCCTCTCTTCGAGGATTTTCCTCGCAGCATGCATTAACCATCTTTCCTTTGAATTGGCGTGATGCTTTACGCTTTTTGGCAGATGGGTTTTCATCTTTGCCATTGCTTGAACCATTAGGGCTTTTTTCTTTAGCCACAGAAACTTCTCCTTCAGTTGTGCTGCCCTCCGCTGGCATGGAGGCTGCTAGTTTGGTTACGCGCATTGCGCCTGTTTTCCGGTCAGCAAATCGAGAGATCTGCCGTTCGGCATAATTGTTGTAAACATCAACAAGGATATTTCCGAAACCTGCAGCATTAATGTTTCTGTTTTCAAGAAGCTCTTCAGCATTATTGAAAAGAATGAAACCATTCCCTGCATTGTGAGCATCACGCTCCGTCTTGAAATTCCGGATTTCGCACTTCTTGATATTAATGGCAAACATATTTTTTCCTTTCTCAGAGGTAGGTGAAGCCAACAGCTTCGGGATAATCTTCTTTGGCATCGGAGATGGACTCATAAATTTCCACAAAGGTCCTTTTGCCATCACCCTCGCACTCGTGGCAATCGATGTCTTTTGCAGAAGGGTCGTTCGGATGGCGATCAGCGACAACACCGTAACCATCACAAGCAGGGCAGTTGCAGATAATTTTTATTTCCATCTCGATATTCCTTTCTAAATGCTGGCTAACTCGCCAACACAAGTATTATCTCTTATTTTGCGACAAAAGAAAAGGATTTTCTTTCTGTTTGATATCAATGACTTAAGACTAAATAACATAATGTCTTATGCCTCTTGGCCGAACTATGAACAAATTTTCACGAGTCCTAGTTGCTGCCACATACCAAACACGGTTCTCTTCATCTGCGTGGCTGTTCTCCCAAGACAGCCTTCCCATGTCAGTCAGCAAAACAACATTGTCTGCTTCGCCTCCTTTTGACTGGTGGATGGTTGATATTAATATTCTTGGATTGTCTGAAAATTTTTCGCCATTGCGCAAGCACGACCTTAAATATTCTCTCTCGTCCGGAGCAATGCCTCTGAGTATTTTCATCCAATCAAACTCGGCTGCTGCCTCAGGCAATCCAATATCAGTTATTGAGTATTTATCCTTTTTGTCTAACGTCACATTGAAGGGCAGAAACTGAATAAGATTTTTGGCTTCGTAAATTGTTATGCCATCTCCCCTCCTCATTTTCTCCCAACTCAATATGGCACGAGTTTCTTCAGACTCCAAAGAATTTTTTCCATTGTATGAATATGAATATCCCTGCTGCCTTACTGCTTGCCTAAACCTATTGAGCATATATTTAGAGCGAGCAAGACACATCCATGTTCCTTCTCCACCGAAATCAATTTGTTGCTCTTCAGAAATGTACTCAACACTTCCTGCTGAAGTTTTTGGCGACCATGGCTTCTTGTATCTTTTCTTAATGCGACTGAGTATTCCTAATGAGACTTTGTGAACTGATCTTGGCACCCTGTAGGACTGAGGGAGGATGGAGGTCTCTCCCCTAAGAGATAAAAATTTATTCACATCTGCACCAGCCCACCCAAAAATTGCCTGATCATCATCCCCAGCTATGTAAACCTCCTTGGCATCGGTTGCTGCTAGTATGGCCATGCGATACTGCAAAGATGAAAGATCTTGCGCCTCGTCAAAAATACAAATATCAACTGGCAGTGGTGATTGGTATTTTTCCAACATGTCTGTGAAATCAAGAAGACCATTTTCACTTTTGTAAATTTGCAGTGAGTTGCTATATTGTTTAACTGCGTGAAGAGTTAGATCTCTTGTTGCTGTAATATTATATTGTGTCTCAATATCACGAAGACCAACTCTGGCCAGAGACTCAACTCGTGAGCATTTATCTCCGAGACCATCCCCAGAGTGAATGCCAAGCTCTTCATCATATATTCCTCGGAACTCAACGCCAAGAGCTTTGCCAAGTTTTCTATAATGAGAGTTGGTCATAACCTCGTCTCTTTGCAAACCAAGCTCTTTGAATGCAAGAGAGTGAAGCGTCCGGAAATAAGGAAAACGAACCTCATCAAATCCAAACTGGATCATGGCCCTCTCTTTAGCCTCATTTGCTGCCTTGCGTGTGAATGCAAGATAGGCAATGCGCTCTGGGGGGATCCCTCTTGTTAAAGCATCTTCAACAATTTTCAACAGGGTTGTAGTTTTGCCCGTTCCTGGTGGTCCCAGAATTACTTGGACGAATCTCATTTTCATTTCCTTTCTGAACTTCTGCCCCCTCTAAAATATATTCGAGCTGACGCATTATCCGGGTTGCTCGCCAGTGTCGGTTTGGGCCGTTGGGCCCAAGGAGAGAGCCTTCCACATGTCTCTTTATTTCTCGCAATAAATAAAAAACAGATTTGGGAGGCATTAAAGATAGGCGATCCATTGCTGCCTTTTGCTCTCTCAGCAGACCCCACTCTTCAGGTGACATCTTTTATTTCCTCCGAGATCGGCTTGTTGCAAGAGTCGCAAACATACTCTTTGTATCCTGTTGCGTATACCAGAGTGACTCTTGTTGATTGTCCGCACCATGGGCAGTCCATAACTGCGTCGTCATATTCATGATGATCAATCTCCATGCCCTGCAGCCTTCTTCCTTATTTTAGCCAATGTGTCTCTGGTTCTGTAAACATGGCCCAATGCTGTCTGTTGCCTTATTGCATTGGCACTCCTGTTATACTCTTCGCACAGAATTTCTATCTCAACTCCTGCCTTGTATTTGTCAAACAACTCCTGTTTGTCTTTTATACTCCATCTTGGCATGAGTTAAAATTCCTCTGACACTGAGCTTGGTATGTCAAGATCTTCATCGTCAAAGAATTCTGGGGCAGGAACAGACCAGACCTTAACAGGCTTAGATTTTATTCTAAAGGTCTTGCGATCCCCGCCAGCAGTTCGTAGCCACGACCAGACTTGGTGCTGTGATGGGTACCTAAATCTTCTTGCCTCCAGATAGAGAAAAAGATCCTCTGATCTGAAATAAACTTTGCCCTCATCAGAATCATTCCAAGGCTTGCCATTCATTATTTCATCTCGATGTCTGGCTTGAACTTTCCCTGTTAAGAAGCTGTCGAGCATTTTCTCGAACTGTCCCTTTGGGGATGCATCATCAGGATCGATGATTATTTCAACTGCGCCAAGAAGATCATTTATGCGCTGCTCCCATCTTGGTCCTGGCATTGTGCTTGGGCACTTGTTTAATTTTTCCACACACAATTTTTGCAGCTGGCGCTGGTCTAACAACTGCTGCGTCGTGACCTCTATTCTCTCGCCACCAATCTCAATGTACCAACGAACTGATTGTCTGTTCTCAGTTTCATATTTTGTGATTGAGCTTATCTCAATTGACTGACCGCCACCAACTCCACCAACTCCAAACTCTCTGCGCATGCACTTGCTCTTCTCGCAGTAGTTGCAAATTGGGGATTGCTTGCAGGTGTAGGCATAATCTTTTTTGCTGACAGATTTTATAAGGCCATTGACCTCGCCAGATGGCAATGGATCATCAAGTTGCTCATAGTTGAACCGCATGAGATCTTCCTGCCAATCGTCTGGATTTTTCTTTCGGTAATAAACACCAACATTGAACAGAGATATGTTTCGTCCACCCTCTGGGAAGCCCATTGTCATTATGTGTTGCAAGCACGGTGGGCCATCCTCAAAATGATCTGTCAGATCTGCTTTGTATTCATCCAGTTGTTCAAAATTTGTTACTTTCTTTTCAGCTAGATTTAGGAACTGCTTAAGATTGATTGGCTTGCCGTTGTGTATTGCATATCTCTCTGTGTCATCTCCATCCCAGTAGCAAAGATTTATCCAATTGCCACGGTCCATTTCATTCGCACGAGAAATTTGTTTTGGGAAAATTTCTGCACCACCATAGCCAAGGCCAGCAGCAAATTCATTAAGTTTACTCACCATGTCAATCGCAGCTATTGCCGGCTCACAAAATAAATAAAGATGCGCACCACCAGATTTAGATCGACACATGACAAGAGGCGTCTGTCTTATTTTTTCTTCAAGCTCTTCTAAAGTGTCTTTTAGTTTTACATCTCCCCGTATGTCGATATCAATCACGCCGAAATTACAACTGTTGTCTTCCTTCAACATGATTATCCCGAGGATGTATTCGCCACCACTCAAGTGGTCTGAAAAATGCTTTAGAGTTGCCTCCTCACTGACTGTTACTGCGCGACCGGATAGCTTGCCGTCTGCTTCACGCTTTTGCACGCGGTATTGTCCATGGGCTAAACTGTACCCACGGAAAAGATTCATAAATCTTTTTGCGTTTTCCAAGGCCATTCCTTTCTGAAAATAGGGGAGGGATTTTGCCCTCCCCATCTTCTCACATCACATCATCTTCAGGTGATTCCGGAGAGACCTTGACATCTCCTTCTGACACCTGCTTTTTGAACTCCCTTGCAGCCAGATAAATTTCAGAGCCATTAGGCAGCTGCTCCAGGATGCCGCCTGAATTTGCATCAAACAGCATCTCAACATTCCAACCAAACCAACTACCCTGATCATTTTCCTCCGGGATAGTTGTCAGCTTATATGCATTCCAGAACATTGCTGGAGAAAACTTTTTTGTGTCGTCCTTTGGGTGCGGGACTTTTAAACGATGTATCATTGAATTCCATCGTTTGGCTTTCTTCAGCTGTGACTTGCTCAGGCTCATCATTGCAGGATAATAAGATCCATCGTCCGCAACCACAAACACGAAATATTCTGACGTTGGGACAATCTCATTTTCCTCTGATGTCAAGTACTCACCTCTTGAGCCTCTTGAGCAACTTTCGAGGCACCTTGGATCGGAGCCATGGTTGTTAACCAGACCACCTCTGTCTGGCTTCCACTCAATGTGAGAGCGTCGATAATGAATAGGGATGACTGTTATTCCCTCTTCACCATCGATGGCTTGAGCTGCCACATTGTCAAGAATATGCCCTGCCTCGGCACCCTCAACATGAGCACCATCACGCTTATTCACCTGTGGTGACAGTGCTTGCAAAATGCTCAGTCGAGGAATCATCAGATCTTCTGATGTCATATCCTCCATGCCTGCGCCGCTGTCAGCAAGCAACAGGTCTGGATCGAACGCTACAACGTTCGACTTTTCTTTCTTCGCTACTCCTTTGGCCATTTCTATCTCCTAATTTTGGCTCTGCGACCTGTGAAAACTCGGAACAGGTCATGGGGGACTTCTTTGCCTTCGCTCATCCGCTCTTTAATAAAAGAGTTGAGTGTTCCTGGATGAACAGCTACTACACGCTTGTAATAAATTTGACGGTCACGCAGCTCTTCAGTGAAAGCATTGCAATCATCATCTTCATCACGACCAAACTGAACCTCCACATTGCTTTTGATTAGGTCGCCTGCACCATTGTCACGCAACCAATCAAAGCATTGCTGTTGGCGTATTTCAAGAGAAACTTTGTCGTCTCCTTTGGCACGGTCAATCGCACCCCCAGAAGGGACTGATCCTGAAATGAGTTCTTTGATCTCAACCTTAGCGCCATTGCTAAGAGTAAAATCTTTGATGTTCAGCTCTTGCATAAGATCCGGCAAGTCCTGCTCAGCCAACTTAGTGAGATCCTGCTTACGTTGCTTCAATGCCTCCTCAAGACGATTGATTTCATTTTCAACCTCTAACATTTGAGAAGCCATATCTGCTATTGCACCTATTTCGTTTGACGCTGGTGCGACGTCATCAAGCAGATCGATTTTCATGCTTTTCCTTTCTAACGTATTTCAAGAGAAACTGGCATGTACCAGCCTTTGCGCCTGTCGCGCTCTCCTTCCTCTTTATTTCGCTCCCAACGTAGGACACGAACTGTTGGTGACTTCTCGCTGGCGATTGCAACCACAACCATGACAGCAATAGGGTCACCACCTCCCGGCCAGAGGATGTAATCCTCTTCACCGAAATCTTTCATGATGCGGCGAGCTTTCTGGACGCTTGGTCCTGGGAGAAATTGAGGGTTGTCATTTGGTTCAAAAACAATCTCCAATGCCCCATAGCGTGACGCATCACTTAAATCAGGAACCCAACCGAACTTATTCTTAGTCGGTCGATTCACAACATAAACTCTAGACATCTTTCTGTCCTTTCTCAATTGGTGTGACAGGTGCTTCGCGAGGTTACGTCACTAATGAAAGAGCTGAGTCTCCCAACAGTCCTGAACGATGTCAGCTGCCCATCACAAAATTAGTATGCCTGAAAATGCAGGTCATGAAAACAAGATTTTTTCAGAGGAGCCAGTCGCGAAACCGCGAAACCGCGAAACCCAGTCTTTTCTGGTGAGTTGTTTTGGACCCCGTCCCCCTAAAATTGGAGTATTCCTTATAGGGAAAATATTGAGCAAAAAAAATTAATTTTTAAAAACAGCGATTTTGCGGTTTCGCGGTTTCGGTCTGTTGTAAGCTATTGTTTGCAAAGGGAGAATTGTCGTTTCCAGACTTTTTATTGGCTGGGGTGCGTAACCCAGTGTTTGGGAACGTTGTTGATATCATTGATAAAATTAGGTGTTGCCTTCTGTTGTGAAAAAAGAGATAATAATTTATCAATTGAGAAAGGAAATAAAAATGTCTAATGGCATTGCATTAAACGGCAGCTGCTCTCGTAGGAAGTTTCTTTTGAATGAGTCTGTGTTTCTCGGCTTTCACGATTTCCGGGATGGAGTCTGGGGGCTGGATTATGAAACCAAACCTGCCCATTGGCAATTAGGTTATGAGTGGGGACGCCAGATCGCTCTGCACTGCAAGCAGGAAGGTGTTGCAATTTCTTGGAAAGAGAGAACCAGAATTCCAAGGGCGTTGAGCAATGCTGTTTGGGGAGCTATGGCCTCTGGGATATTTATTCAGTAGGAGTGCTGGTATGAAAAGTTTCCTTGTTGTTTTGTTGTTTGGCTTCCTGTTTGGGTTGCTTCTGCTGGAGTGGATGGTTGGGTGCGGGGAGGTTACTTATCTTCCTGACCGGACATGGCAAAGTAATGATTGTCTTTTTCTTCCCAGCGAGATAATATATGGAATATGGTGAGATTGCCCCTCAGTCTTGCCTAAGTTAGCCTCCCAAACTAAAGGGGCCACTCCCCCCTCCCTCCCTAGTGGCCCCTTTCTTTTTGTGTGAATACGAGCGATAATGTTCGACGGTTATTTTTTATTCACCGTTGGAAATCGGTCAAATTCCTATGAAAAGTGATGAGAAGAAAAAGAAAAGAGGACGACCCAGGAAACATCCTGAGAAGGTTGACCATGGCGTTGTTGTTAAGCGCCCAGTCAATGATGGTCCGCCTCTTAACCCACAGAGTGTGTCCCATGTCAATGAAGAGCCGACTGGCTGGGAAGGCCGATTCAAATCTGTCGAGCCAATGAAGCATCAACGAAAAGCACGCAAGAGCAATTACAAGTGGAACCATCCAGCCACAATCAATTGGATAATGGGTCAGGCAGATCCCGTCGGTTTTCTTGCAGCTGTTATGTCAGGCAAAGAGATCTTCCCTGTATATGCAAAAGACAGCGAAGGCCTCGCCACTCAAGCAGGAAAAATATCAGCAGATCCTGAGTTGCGTGTCATGGCAGCGAAAACTTTGCTTGGCAAGTGCGTTCCAGATCTGAGAGCTGTGGAAGTTAAGGCACAAATAGAAGAAAGAAAGGTGCTTGATATAAGTAGATTGAAGGACGATGACCTCAATGCAATTGAACGAGTTCTTGAACACGCTGTCATTGACGCAAGTGAGAGCGGAGAAGATGAGGAGATCTCTGAAGGAATTTATCAAAGGCTCTTGGCAGACGATTGAGCCAGGAAGAGTCTTTTATGATAATTGGCACATTGATGCCATCTCTGAGCATCTTCAAGCAGTCGTTGAAGGCGACATAAAACGGCTGATAATAAATATACCACCGCGCCACATGAAATCTATTTCGGTGGCGGTTGCCCTTCCTGCGTGGACATGGACCATCCAGCCACAGAAAAGATTCCTATTTGCTTCTTATGCCGCATCTCTTTCCGTTCGTGACTCTGTCAAGTGTCGTCGGCTGATTGCCAGCCCATGGTATAAAATGCATTTCGGAGAAACTTTTGAGCTGGCTGGTGACCAGAACGCCAAACAACGGTTTGAGAACAACATGACTGGCCAGAGAATAGCAACGTCTGTTGATGGTGCTTTGACTGGTGAAGGTGGAGACATAATTGTTATTGATGATCCGCACAACGTCAGAGAGGCTGAGTCTTCTGTTGTTCGTGAAGGTGTTCTTGAGTGGTGGGACCAAGCCATGCAGACTCGCCTCAATGACCCAAAGACTGGTGCGTTCATTATCATTATGCAGAGAGTTCATGAAAGCGATTTAACTGGACATGTATTGGCGAACGAGAACGATGATTGGGATCATTTATGCTTACCTGCAAGGTACGAAATCGGGCACCCAACACCAACCCGATCCTCACTCTACTTCACAGACCCAAGAACGAAGGAAGGTGACCTTCTCTGGCCAGAAAGGATTGATGAGATCACTCTCAACAGTCTTGATAAATCTCTTGGGAGTTATGCGGCGGCAGGACAATTGCAGCAAAGACCAATGCCGAAAGGAGGAGGAATCTTAAGATCGGAATGGTGGGTGCCTTGGGAGAAAAATGATTTGCCGGAGGTTGAATATATTATCCAGTCGTGGGACACTGCTTTCAGCACCAAGGAAAAATCTTCTTATTCCGCCAGAACAACATGGGGTGTTTTCAGAAAACAAGGTCAGGTCAATGCCATTGTTCTTGATATGTGGTATGATCGAGTGACTTATCCTGAGTTGAGACGCATTGCGCAAGAGTCGTATGATGAATATGAACCAGACGCAGTTCTGATTGAAAAGAAAGCCTCTGGCCAAAGTCTGCTGCAAGATTTAAGGATGGCAGGTGTTCCAGTTCTCGAATATTCTCCAGACAGAGACAAAGAAGCTCGTGCCCATGCATCTTCCGCTTTGCTTGAAGATGGAAGAATTTGGTTTCCATCCTCTAAGAAATGGGCTAAAAATTTAATTGATATATGCGCTGCCTTTCCTGCTGGGGATAATGACGATATAGTAGACACTTGCACACAGGCTTGGTTGAGGCTTAGGAAGGGCTGGTTCGTGACTCACTCAGAAGATTATGAGGAAGAAGATTATGAACCAAAACAAAAGGTGAGTTTGTATGGCTAGGTCTCCAATTCCATTTGCCAGCTCTGATCCGCTTGATGATTTTGAAGTTGAGCAGATTTCAAATGATGAGGTTCTCATTGGGTCCCCCGATCTAGATTATGTTGAGGAGGTTGATGATGAATTTGATTCCAACCTTGCCAGCGAGATTGATCAGAAAGAGCTTGATGGCAAAGCCTCTTCTTTGATTGGTGTTTATGAGTCAGACCGATCGGCACGAGACGAATGGGAAGAGAGATATAAAAAAGGCCTGAAGACGCTAGATCCTGATGGTGGTCTGCAGGAAGGTGAAGACGAACGAGCATCTCGTGGACTAAGCATTGTTGTTCATCCTTTGATTGCTGAAGCAGCAACACAATTCAATGCTCGTGCAATTGCAGAGTTGTATCCAGCTGGTGGACCAGTCAAGACAACAATTATCGGAGAGCCAGACGAAGAAACTGAAGATCAGGCTCGTCGCGTTAGAGAATTTATGAATTATCAGATCACGCAGGAGATGCCAGAGTATTTTCCTGACCTTGATCAGATGTTGTTTCACTTACCACTCATTGGCCAGACATTCAAAAAAGTTTGGTGGGATTCAAATCTCAATCGCCAGTGCTCTCAGTTCATCAAAGCAGAAGACTTTGTCGTTGCGCCTGATAGCAAAGATCTTTACACCTCTCCCCGTTACACCCAGCTCATCCGGATGCCAAGGAACGATTACAATCGTTATGTTGCTTCCGGCTGGTATTTGCCAGCTGAATATGTTGGCGAAAGCTATGACCCAGTTGACGATACTTCCGCAGAGGTTGAAGGTGTTGATCCGTACGGTGACGACAGTCACGATGAAATCGTCAATCTTCTCGAGATGCATGTTTATGAAAGTTTCGACGGTACAGATGGCTCAGACGAAGATGATGACGACAGTGTTGCGCTCCCTTATGTCATAACCGTTGACTATGATGCCGAGAAGATCGTCAGTGTTCGCCGCAATTGGAAGCAAGACGATGAAGACAAGAATCGTCGTGACTGGTTTGTAAGTTATAAGTTTCTTCCAGGATTAGGATTCTATGGCTTTGGCCTTTACCACATTATCGGCGGTCTAGGCAAAGCTGCCACAGGATCATTGAGGGCATTGCTTGATTCCGCTGCTTTTGCAAACATGCAAGGTGGATTCAAACTCAAGGGCAGAGTCAGCGGCGGCGAGATAGATGTCAATCCTGGAGAGTTTGTTGATCTAGACGCAACAGTCGATGACGTCAACAAGGCAGTGATGCCGCTGCCATTCAAAGAACCCTCATCAGTTCTCTTTCAGCTTCTTGGCTATATTGCAGAGATTGGCCAGAGATTTGCAAGTACAGCAGATCTGAATGTTGGCGATGTCAACCCCAATGCCCCAGTTGGATCCACCGTTGCTCTGATTGAACAAGGCAGTAAATCATTCTCTGCGATCCACAAAAGGCTGCATTATTCTCAGGGCCAAGAGTTCAAGTTGTTGGCTGCTTTGAATGCAGAGAACCTTCCGGAGACAGTTGAGTTCTCAATATCTGGCGAGAATTCAGCAATAAGAGCTGAGGACTTTGATGACCGCATTGATGTTGTCCCAGTCAGCGACCCAAACATTTTCTCCACAGCCCAACGCATTGCACAAGCACAAGCTGTTCTGCAAATGGCACAGTCTGCTCCTCAGCTGCATGATATGTATGAAGCCTACAAGAGAATGTATGAGGCGATTCGGATTCCAAACATTGATGAGATTCTCAAGGAACCCAAAGAAGCGCCACGCATTGATCCGATTGATGAGAATGTTTCAGTTCTTTATGGCAAGCCAATTAGAGCATTCCCAGAGCAGGACCACGAATCTCACATCGCAGTTCACATTCAATTTATGAGCGACCCGTCTCTCGCTGGGAATCCTGGCGCCAAAACAATGCAACCAATTCTGATTGCGCACATCGCGGAGCACGTGGCATTGCTTTATCGTTCTCGAATGCAGGCCAGCATTGGTGTGCCATTGCCAAACTTACCAGACATTCGTGACAAAGAATTCCAGATGGAAGACATTGATCCTCAGATGGATATGATGATTAGCCAGAGAGCTGCTCAGGTTGTTCAGATGGCACCGAAGATGCAAGAGATCCGTGCTCTAACGAACCTTGGCCAGCAGGGCCAGCAGAATCCACTTCAATATGCTCAAGAGCTGGCCAAGCTAGAAGCTGAAGCTCTGAAGTTCAAAACTGAAGCAGACATTGCAGCCTCCCAAGCCAAGGCACAATCTGATATTCAGATCAGCCAAGCCAAGGCTCAGAACGAAACAGAAATAAATCAGGCCAAGGCACAGTCATCCATTGAGATGTCACAGATGAAAGTTCAAGCTGATCTTGAAGCCAAGATTACAAAGCTAGAAGCAGAGCTGCAGCTTGAGCGAGAGAAAGCAATTATAGAATCCCAAGGAGAAGTTCTATGAGCGATCCCACATACGGCTACGAAATTGATGGCCAAAATACAGAAATGACGGAAGCGGACTATGCTAGGATGGTTAGCGAAGGAGCTGTTACTCCAGGGGGAGTGCCAGACCAAACACTTCAGTCACAGATAGAAGTTATGAGGAGAATACTTGCTCAGATTCAAGATGGCACTTTGCCGATTGGTTCTGTGACTGGCCAGCCAGCACCTGACGTTGGCCCGGACATAATGGCGTTTGAAGAAATTGTTGCGAACCTTCCCCCAGAGGTCCAAGCTCAAATAATGGGAGCAAATCTCCCGCAGGAGATGGCAGCTGGCGCACCAGTTCAACCACCCCAAATTCAACCGCAGAACTTTGGTGCACTCCCCGCAGGTGATCCGGGAGCAGAAGGAACATTTTCTGCAGATCTTCCCCCAGGAGTTGGGATGCCTGCTGGCCCACCGCCAATGCCTGACCAGCCAATGCCTGGAGCAGCTTCAGCTGCTGATATGGATGCAGTGAGAGCATCCAGAGAAGATCCTGGATTTATGCGCTATTTGGAAATGATGCAATCAAGGAGGCAGAATTAATGGCTGACATTAATGTAGAAAACATGGAAGAGAATGCTGACCTCTTTGTAGAAAAGATGGGTTTTGCTCATGATAGCGAAGGCTTGGATATGAGTGACGACCAGCTTGTTAACTTCCTTTTGCTTTGCCACCAGATGGAATATGGCATTGGCGAGGAAGAAGAGGAAGAAGAAGGCGTCAAGGTCAAAGTCATCAAGATGGATAATGGCGGAGACATGCGCTCAGTCATGGATGAAATCCTTGGCCATGGCGGTCCCAAGATGGGGTATTAAAATGCCACCAGCATCAACAACTGATCTTCTAAGTGAGGAAAGTCAATAATGGCAAGCAAACTTTTAATAAAAGCATTCGAGGCTTTTTCTAAACATTTTTCGGACAAGGCTGCATCTGGTGATACATCATTTGAATCTGTGAGTGGTGTGGATTCTCCATTGCCGAAAATGTCAGATCTAAAATCATTCAGAAACACAGATCAGTTCGAAAAAGTTAAAAAAGCAATAGCTCCCCAGGAAAAAGAGTCATTGTCTGAAGGCATGGGTGCACAGATAAGTCTGTCTGATGATTTTTTAGCCCAAAAGGCCTCTGAAATTTTTGACACAGATGTTTATGGAGATTTTGCATCCAGCGAAATGTGGGGAGATTTTTCAAAGAAAGAAATATCAAGCATGGTAAATGAGCTCAAAGGCATCCCAACAATTCCCAACAAGGATATTCCTGAATATTTCCAATTGTTGGGTGGTGCTGATTCAGATACTTTAGATTTTGTTGAGTATTTGCTGGAAAGTGAATAATGGCAGAGGTCAAAGGTGGCACTGCCAGCACCACCCAAGATGGTGTTAAATTGTCTGCGACTGCAGAGGTCAAAGCTGATTCGTCCCACAAGGATGGTCAAGATTCTGCTAGCGCAAGTGCTGGCCTTGATCAGCAGGCAGAAACTTCAACCCAGACCCATTACAAAGATGCTTATGGGAAAATGTCTGCGACGGAAGAGACTGGCGTTTCTGGCCATGCCTCTGGTAGCATTGGAGACCATGGCGTAAAAACATCAGACGGTTTCAATGCAGGTTCAGACGTCAGCATAGGTGCTCAAGGTGGCGTGAAAGGTGAAGATGGATCTGTTTCCGGTGGCACAAGTGCTACTGTCGGAGATCATTTGGCAGCGTCTTTTAGCGGTCAACTTACATCTAAAGATCATGTTGTTACGCTTCATGCAGGAGGCCAGTTGGCAGCAGTCATAGGGATAAAAGGTCATGTTACAGTAAAGATTGACGAGAAACCAGTCATCAATGCTGTCGATGATACTGGTGACGAGCTAAAGAAGATTTTTGACATAGGGTGATGTAATGGCAGCTGGCAGCAAACTCATAAAGGGTGTTTATGGTGCTCTTAAAGACATCACCAGCCCCAAGCCTGATGCCCCTGTTGATGAATCGAAAAGGCGATTTATAAAAGGGGCAGCAATTGCCCCTGTTGTTGGAGCTGGTGCGCTGGCTGGAATTTCTAAAGTTCCTTTTAAAGAGGTGTTAGAAGAGTCGGTGCCAATAATAAAAGGTGGTGCGGAAACTGTTAAAGAATTCCTTTTCGATAATATTTCGCTAAAGGAAATAATGAGACTTCCAAAAGTTAAAAGATTTCTCCTGGATGATGCTGCAGAACAAGAGGGATTCGATTCTGTTGCTGGATTGATGGAGGAGTATGGTACGGACAGTTCAGACGATCTTTTTGAATCTGTGTTCGGTGGTCCTGGATCTTCTGATGACTGGGCAGACTGGGGAGATGATTTTCTTGCTGATGCTCAAAATTTTGTAACAACAGGGAAACCTCTTTCAACTGAAGATGGCAAAGTTGTGTACGAGGCTCTCAATGATGCTGGCCTAGAGAAATCAGACATACAAGAACTTCTTAAAAGAGAGATTGGCTTCGACTAATGGCAGCTGGCAGCAAAATCGTAAAGGGTGTTTATGGCGCTCTGAAAGACATCACCAGCTCCAAGCCTGATGCTCCTGTTGATGAAAGTAGGAGAGAATTCATAAAAAAAGCACCTGTTGCAACAGTCGGAGGCGCAGGAGCTTTAACTGGCCTCGGAACAGCAGCAGCCCTAGGAGCTAAGGCTCTTTTTGGTCAAGGCAAATTTGACGATATTTTGGAAAAAGTAAAATCAGCATTTGATGAAGATTGGCAAGATATTTCTCTTCATGGATCAGACAGAGGCGATCCAGTAGAAATTTTACAAAAAAATTTAGAAATTGATGATGATGATCTTGCTAAAATTTCTGAGGAAACTAGTATTTTTGAGCAATTTGACTGGTTAGACCTGGACACAGACGAGATGACTCCCTCTGAAATTGCTGATGCTATGAGGGAAATGACCGACGATGCTATGGGAAGTTTTGCCTATGATTTTATGAAAGGCAGAGGTGATAATCCATCATCATTAATAGATGAATTCAAAATTCCAGCATTTAAACTTGAAGTTCAAAAACAATTCCCAGATATTGAGGCAGATGAATTGAATGATTTGGCAAGGAAATTATTTTAATGCCCGTCCGCAAAGTCAAAGGCGGCTACAGATGGGGCAAGTCTGGTAAGACCTACAAGACCAAGGCAGCAGCCAAGCGCCAAGGCCGAGCAATCCACGCATCAGGATATAAAAAGAAAGGCAAAAACTAATGGCAAAGCGTCCAGGACTTTATGCCAACATCCACGCCAAGCGCAAGCGCATAAAGGCTGGCTCTAACGAGAAGATGCGGAAAAAAGGTGCCAAGGGTGCGCCAGCAAAAGATGCGTTTAAAAAGATTGCAAAAAAGCAAAGGAAGAAACGTGGCAAGAAAAGCAGTTGAAGCCCCAAAAGGCTATCATTGGATGAAATCAGGCAAAAATTTTAAGCTGATGAAGAATCCTTCCACTGGATATAAACCTCACAAGGGTGCCAGCAAGAAGGCTTCATTTGAGGTTCAAAAGGTCCACAAATAATGGCCAAATACAAAGGTCGCAAAGTCACACTAAACAAGCCCCGGCGCATTGGCAAAGGCGAGCCAAGCTATGGCAAGAAGAAGTCTGTCGTTTATGTCAAGGACGGTGACCGAGTTAAGCGTGTGACGTTTGGCGATCCAAATATGCGCATCAAGAAAAATCAGGCAGGACGCCGGAGCAATTTCCGTTCTCGTCACAACTGCGACAATCCCGGACCAAAAACAAAGGCACGCTATTGGTCGTGCAGGGCATGGTAGCATGGAGGCATTAAATGGCAGCGATTAAAAAAGTAGCCAACGCAGAGATCCGTGCAGCCAAGAGTTTTCTTGAGCGCAGAGGGTTAAGCAGCAAAGACATCAGCCCTAAGAAATTTGCCAAGGCAGCGAAAGAGCTTGATAAAGGCTTTCAAGAGACGCTAAATATACTTGCACGTGAACTATCCGCAGGACAAGTCTGATGGCAGGAGATTTTGGCCCGCATGGCGCACTGCAAAATTTGGTTTCTGTTAATTATTCTTTGCCAAAAGATGAGCAGGGAAATTTAACAATTCCTAGCCAAGCAGCTGCTGATTATCTTGATGAGCAACCTAAGATAATCCCGCATGATAAAACTTGGAGAGAGAAAACTGTCGACTGGGCTGCTGACAAAATGATGGAATATGGCGCAAGTCCTCAGAGTGCTTATAAATATTCCCGCAAAGTTTTTGGCGGCGGCAATGAGCTCATGGGCATTGGTGTTGCTGATGTTACGCCTGCAGGTGTTGTTTTTGCAGGTGAAGAGGCAGTGCGTGGTTATAAAGAGGGTGACGTTGTTATGCCAACGGTTGAGTTGGCCTTATCTGCTGCGGAAGCCTATCCTTTAACGAAAGCAATTTTAAGACCTGCACGCAAATTATTTCAAGCCTCCAACGCTCCTGTTGATGAATCGAGGAGGCAATTCGTGAAGAAAGCAGCAGGAGCAGGAGCAGCAGGAGCTGTGGGTGCTCTTAAAGGTTTTGGTAATTTTTCTAGTGAGGTGATTCCTGTTGCTGAAAAAGCTATTGCAGAATTACCAAAAAATATCTTTGATGTTCCAAGCCTACTTAATTTTCATCGCAATCTTGTAAATATGAACTGGATAGAAAATTTTGATATGCTTGACGCAGACGATGTGAAGGAATATGCAGAAGAAGGTCTTGATGATCTTGGCAAGACTTTTCAAGATTTTGGAGTAGAAGTTGGTGATCATGAAGGATTGCTTGGTAACGAAAAATTTCTAGATGAAACAGGTTTAGCAATTGATGCAGCCATTGATTTCCCAGAGCCTGATGATCTTCTGAAACAGGATGCTGGCGATATTTTGGAGTGGCTCGATAATAAAATTGGATTAGATGAAATTTCAGACTCGGCTGGTGGTGCAGCTTTCGATGTTATTTCTGAACTCATAACAAAATATAAAATGTCGAAACCTGAAATAAGAAAGTATTTACAAGAAAATAATATCCTTGAAGGAGACATCTAGATGGCCAACAATGACAACCCGTTTGCACTAGGCTCCCTGACAAATTATGGGACATCTGCTCTTCCTTCTTATAATTTCGCTAGAAATCCTTTTCCCTCATCAATGCCAGAAACACCCATGATTCCAAGGACGGATTTCAGCCGAAGCGAATTCGATCCTGTTTCATACATGGCCACCAACACAGATGTCCGTGATGATCCTGGTTATTATGGTTACGGCGATCCGAGTGTTAAGGCTTGGGAACATTGGAATATGCACGGAAAGAGGGAGGGAAGGCTTGGTGGGTTTACACCAACTGTTCCTGATCCTGATTATGTTGCACCACCAGCAACACGAGTCTTTTTTCAGCCATCTGGAAATTTTCAGAATTATGGAACTGGTGCAGCTCAAAATTTCTTTAGAACGAGGTATGGCGCTTTACCGAGTCCAGGAGTGGTGTCTAAATTATCCCCGGCACCATCACCACCACCACCAGCCCGACGAGCTGCACCCGTTTATGAAGATGACACACTCACCGCAGAATAATTGGGAGGAAGCCAATGGCTAATGGACCCGGCGCTTTACCGAGAACTACATTGGGATCCATCAAAGACGAAGACCCTTTGAAAACGGTTTTCACAGGAAGAAATTTCCTCGGCGCTCCAGGAAATGTCCAAGCAACTTATGGCACAGCTGCTCAACCATCAGTTGTATTTTTTGAAGACAAGTTTGAAGTCCCTGAAGCGCCAGAACCAATTGCTCCTGTTGCTCCTGTTTACACTCGCAGAGATCCTTATGCGTATGTAGAAGAAGAGCCTGGTGATATTGATGAAGCTGAAGCTGAAGATGCAGCAGCCGCAGCTGAACAATCGCAAGCTGAAGAGGCCCACAGCATGTCCACCATGGGAATTGATGAAGCTGAACATCAAGAAGAAGCTTTTGCGGCTTCTGATGAAGCTGGTTCTGAAGCAAAAATTATTTGCACTGCAATGAATTCAATGTATGGGTTTGGCGGCTTCCGGAATGCGATCTGGATGAAATATCAAGCATCGCACCCTAGCATGAAAAAAGAAGAATATGAGCTGGGCTACCACAAATTAATAATGCCTCTGGTAAAGCGCATGAAGACAAGAAAATTCATTCGCACCATCGTTGAATTCAATGCTAGGCAGAGGACTTTTAATTTAAGGCGAGAGATGCGAGGCCAGAAAACAACTCTTTACTATAGGATTGTAGAGAAGAAAATTATTCTGCCTGCATTCTTCGCAATTGGCTGGCTTGTCAAAAAGAACATATTAAAGAAAGCCAAGATTTAGATGCCAGTTGGTGCAAAAATAATTTCACAGCTCTCTGGCGATGCTGTGCGTTGGGTTGAAAGCCTTTCTCGCAAGCTCGGGCCGCCAAAATCTATATACTCTGGATCTGTTGGGGCAGAGTATATAGCTGAGGAAATGGGTCCACCGCTGGTTGGTCTCGATCGACATGCCACTCAGATGTTTGACATTTATTCTGACAAAGGGCTCATGCAAGCAACCAAAGAGGCAAATTTCGGGGAATCTGAACTTGGTTTGGTCCATCCATCATTCTTTAGACGTTCTGCTGTTGACCTCCCAATAGAAGATCCTTTATACAGAGAAGGCATTCAAGAAAATGTTAGTAAACTTAAAGACCTTCGTGAATCTGGAATAGGTTTTTGGGATGTGCCTCATTTGACTTACAAGCTCCCAGTAGACAAAAATTATGTTCAGGTTGTTGGACACGAAGGAAGGCATCGCACAAAAGCACTTGAAGAGCTTGGAGAGCCAGAGCAACTGGTTCGATTCATCCCAGTAGGACGCTCTAATCAGACTCTTTCTCAAATGGACCCAAAAACAATAGTTAAACAGCAAATTACATATCGAGATGAGCCCAGGAGAACTTCTGGAGCTTTGAGTGATATAATAAGATTTTTGGATCATAGCTACAATGCTGAATAGATCCTCGTTCTCATCATTAATGTCTAAAGGAGGCAAAAAGGTGTATGGCAAGAAAAAGAAAGGCAAGAAAAAATCCACCAAAAAGAAGAAAGGTAAAAAATATTGACCGATGATAAAAAAGAAGTTGTTGTTGAAGTTTTCGTTACTGGGGTCAGTGGAAAAATAGGAGTTGATGATGATAGTGCCAGACCTTCTGGACTCGATCAAAAGCTCGATAAAGACCCAGAAGTCAGCGATAGCGAATGATATGGTTGAAGGTCGCATGAGCGATTTTTCAGCTTACCACAAGAACGTTGGTGTTGCAGAAGGCTTAGAGCAAGCCTGTGAAATCATCGACGATGTTTTGAAAAAGATAAATGAAGGAGACGAATGACATGCCTCGTCAACATGTAGACAAAATTATTACCGATGAAGAGAGCAATGCAAAAATTGGATCTCACCAGCTTCCGCGCCCAATAGGCTGGAAAATTTTGGTTCAAGCAAATCAAGTCAAAACCAAATCCAAAGGTGGTATTTATCTGCCTTCTCAGTCTCAGGACAATGAAGAGTATCTCACCGCCCACGGCGTTATACTTTCTGTTGGGGACCTCGCCTACAGAGATCGTGAGACTGGATCTTCTTGGAAAGGAAGTTGGCCCTCTGTTGGAGATCATGTGACTTATGGAAAATATGCTGGGCAGAAAGTCACAATCAACGGTGTTAAGTTGCTCCTCTTGAATGATGATGAAATCACATCTATTATTCCTGAAGGCGTAGAAATCACAGCATATATCGAATAGGCGATTAAACTTGGAGAACGCCACCATGTCTGAAGAAACAAATGAAGCTGTAGATCAAATTGAAACTGAGATTAAAGAAACTCAGAGGAAATCTGGTCAGGACGAAGATTTTGAAATTGAAATAGTTGCTGAAGAAAAGCCTGAGCCTCCTGAAGAAAAGCCTGAGCCTCCTGAAGAGGATGATTATGGCCCAAGAGTCCAGAGGCGAATAAAAAAGCTCGTTGATCAAAGGAGAGAGGCTGAAACCGCTGCTCTCCAGCAGCAAGAGATGACTGCTCAATTGCAAGCTCGTTTGGATCGCCTTGAAAAAGGCACAGCTCAAAATGCTCATACCCAAGCACAGCAAAATTTTAATGAGCGCTATTTAAATACCCAAAGAGCTTTGAAAAAAGCAATTGAAGAAGGGGACACAGAAGCGCAATTAGATTTCACAGAGCAAATTGCAGACATGCGTGCTGAAGTAAAAGTGTCGCAGTTTAGAAATGCGCAACCTCGTCCTGTTCCGCAAGTCAGGCAAGCTGCCCCACAGCCGCAAGTTTCCGACACCCCCAAAAAAGCAATGGACTGGTGGGGAGAGAATAATTGGTTTAATAAACCTGGATACGATCGAGAAACAGCTGCCGCTCGGTCAATTGATGTACAATTGGATTTGGAAGGGTACGACAAAAACTCGGACGAATATTACAACACTCTTAATAATCGTTTACAAAAAATTTTCCCCGAGCTAAAATCAACAGAAGAGCCAAGTAGGAAGCGACCAAAAAGCAGATCTCCAGTAGCACCAACTGCAGGTGGGTCCTCTTATAAGGGAAATAGAATTCGTCTCTCTAACGATCAATTGCGAATGGCAAGAGAGCTTGGTATTACCGATGAGTCAGGTCTCAAAAAATACGAGTCTGAAATCAGAAGGCAAAATAGGAGCTAATCATGGCTGAAGCAAGAAATGTTAGAGCAGGTGGATCTCGTAAAGAAGCTCGTGCCGAAGAGGCTCGTCCTCAGACCGCATGGAAACCACCATCATTGTTGGATGCTCCAGAGCCTAGGCCTGGAATGGTTCAACGATGGGTTGCTACCTCGATTCAGGGTAGGGATACTCCAGACAATGTATACAAACGTATGCGTGCTGGCTGGAACCCTCGACCCGCAGACTCTGTGAAAGATAAGAGATACCCAACTATCAATCACGGGCAGTGGGCAGGTTCAATTGGTGTTGAAGGAATGCTGCTGTGTGAAATGCCGGAAGAAACTCACAAACAGATGAAAGACTATTACCACGGCAAGACACAAGAGCAGAACGAATCAATTCCAGGAGAGCTTGATGCGCTCCAAAGAAACAGTGGTCTTCCGATTTTTCAAGAACGACGGAGCACCACAAGCCAAGGCCGGGATGTCTCGGTCATGGATGATTAACCCTTACTCACTAGGAGTGAACAAATGGCAAATGCTGATGCCGCTTTCGGGTTCGTCCCGGTTCGCCACATGAGTGGGAATGCCCCCCGTGCAAATAAATACACCATTACATCAACGCTTGCAGAAAACATCTTCACAGGTGATCTCTGCATTATTACTTCTGATGGTGTTTTGACGCCTCATACTGCTACTGAGGTGAATAACATTGGTGTGTTTGCTGGGGTCTCATATACCGCAAGTGATGGCTCTTATGTATATAGTCAGTACTGGCCCACGGGAACAACTGCTACGAATATCGTCGCATATATTTATGACGATCCGTACACTGTTTTCAAATGTCAGTCCGCTGGCTCTCCTGCGCAAACCAACGTTGGAAACTGTTGCGACGTTGTTGCAGGAGCTGGATCAACCACCACAGGACAATCTGGTTTTGAGCTGAGTGGGACAATGGCAGCTGGTACTGCCTCCTGCAAAATTATGGCTCTTTATGATGCCCCAGACAATGCCTTTGGTGCAAATGCTGTCATGGAAGTTCTCATTAATGAGCACCTCCTAAAAGACAGCGCTGGCATATAGGAGGGTTTGAGCTATGGCTATGAATAGAGCACAATTTGCAAAAATGCTCGAACCTGGACTGAACACTCTGTTTGGTCTTGAGTATGATGCTTATCCGCCGGAATATTCCCCGGTTTTCGCCGCCAACACTTCTCAGCGTGCATATGAAGAAGACGTCCTCTTGGAAGGCTTCGGAAATGCTCCTGTGAAAAATGAAGGTGCATCAATTTCGTATGATTCAGCATCCCAGCAATGGACTGCTCGTTATCAACACGAAACAGTTGCTCTTGCATTTTCCATCACAGAAGAAGCTGAGGAAGATGGCCAGTATGGATCCATTGCCTCTCGTTACACCAAAGCTCTCGCTCGCTCGATGGCTTCTACGAAAGAGATTAAGGCTGCAAATGTCCTTAACAATGCTTTCTCTGGTTCTGGTGTGAATGGTGGTGATGGTGTTACGCTTTGTAGCACTTCGCATCCATCTCGTGCAGGCAACCAATCTAATGCATTGGCCACTGCAGCTGATCTGTCTGAAACTTCTCTCGAGCAGATTCTTATCAATGTCGCTGACTTGAAAGACGATCGCGGTCTCCGCGTCGCTGCTCAAGGAACGATGCTGGTTATCCCGACTGCCTATACGTTTACGGCAGAACGGCTACTTGAGTCTCAGCTTCGCACAGGAACTGCAGACAACGACATTAACGCGATTCGCGCTGGAGGCTATTTGCCTAAAGGCTATCATGTTATGCGTCGTCTGACTGATTCAGATGCATTCTTTGTTGTAACGGATGTTCCTGATGGTCTTAAGCACTTCCAGCGTTCGCCTTTGAAAAAGGGCATGGAAGGCGATTTTGAAACTGGCAATGTTCGCTATAAAGTTCGTGAACGCTATTCTTTCGGTTTCACCGATTGGCGTGGTGTTTTTGGAACAGGCGGTGCTGCCTAAATAATGGATTGGAGAGGGGATTAATTTCCTCTCTCCAATTTATCCTGACAGCTTCGGCTGACTTGACCCAGACAGGAGACTAAAATGGGTACAACGACATTTAGCGGCCCAGTCCGCTCTGAGAATGGCTTCCAGTCTGTAGCCAAAAATTCTACAACTGGTCAGATCCAAGTTACTTCTTTACACTCAAATTCTGATAAAGACACTCGCCGTTATTATCTTGAAGAGTGGTTCAAGCAGCGTCCCGCTATAAATGCTGACATTGATCAGGCATATACAGTTGAAGTTGCGCGTGCAGCGAACAGGAACTTTGAAGCTCTTGGCACCAACATGACCACAGCTCTTGTGACGTTTGATAGTGATCGTGCTGGTATCATTATAACAACTGCGGGTGCTGATCAAGACCAATCAATCATTGCCCCCCACCTAGACACAAACCAGACCTCTTGGACTGGCGTTAAATGGGGAACAGAAAATTCTGTTATTTGGGAATGTGCAGTTTCCACCAATGCCATCGATAACCAGAAATGGTGGGCGGGTCTGAAGCTGACTAATGATCAGCTTATTGCAACTGATGCTGATCAGGCATTTTTCAAATTCCAAACAGATGCAACAAATAGTGAGGCGTTCACCGATTATACACTTCTACATTTTGTTCACAGCATCGGTGGGACTGATTACATTAGCGCTCTTCCAATAACAATTGCAGCTAACACTGTTTACCGCTTGAAGATAGAAATTGACTCTGACCGCAAGGCTTCAATTTTTGTCAATGGAATTCAGTATAATGTTACTAGCACTGCTGGAAGCACAGGTGGTACAGCTGTTACTTCTGGAACAACCAAATCGGCAGCTTTGACTGATGATATTGATTTCATTCCTTACATCGGGATTGAAGCTGGTGATGGAGCGGCAGAAGCTCTTGATGTTCATTATCAGGCCATAAGCCGAGTTTTGTTTGAGTAGTCTAATATTTGGAGCAGAGCGTGAAACCTCTGCTCCAACAGGAGCTTAAATATGGCGGACCTTAAAACAACAACCAAAATAATTGATAATCCTAGAGAGTGTGTTTTTGCTTTCCAATATCAATACGTTGATACAGGAAACGAAAGTGCTGTCAATAAAATTGATGTTTCTACGCTTGAAAAAAGTGCAAATGGTGACACTTGTGCAGGAATCAGGATTGTTGAGTGCTGGTGGGTTATCAATGCAATGACTGTTGAAGTTCTTGCTGATGCAGATACAGACATCATTGTTTTGCATCTTGATGAAGGGCAATCTGGCTACCAAGACTTCTCTGTATTTGGTGGATTGCCATCAACATCTACATACGGAACCAATGGAACTGGGGATGTTGACTTCACAACTACAGGTGCTGGCGCAGCTGGGGATGCTTACCAAATTGTTATAAGAGCTATTAAGCAATATTAGGACGTTTGAATGGCAACCTCTAATTCATTCACTTTCAGACTTGATGTTGAGCAAATAATATCAGAAGCCTACGAGCGTTGTGGGATTGATAATCAAACAACGACAGGTTATCAGGCAGTCACTGCAAGGCGAAGTCTCAATTTGCTGTTTAGCGAATGGGCAAATCGTGGAATAAATTATTGGACAGTCCAGAATAACACCCTTTCTCTTGTTGACGGGCAAACAACATACACTTTGCCTGTTGGGACGATTGACCTAATAGATGTTGTTATAAGGGAAACATCAGGCGCATCAACAATAGACACTGTTTTGCAAAGAGTAAGCATTGCGGACTATAACCAACTTCCCAATAAATCTAGTGAAGGAAAACCAAGCCAATATATGCTTGACAAGCAGTATACACCAGTAGCTTATCTTTGGCAGGTTCCTGACAGCAGCACAGCATACTCTCTTGTTTATTGGTCAATAAACCAGCTCGAAGATATAACTGTCTCCAATCAAGATGCAGATATTCCCTATAGGTGGTCGGATTGTATCTGTGCAGGTCTTTCTAGCAAACTTGCTTTAAAATTTGCCCCGGAAAAATTTCAATTGTTAGATCAAGTTTATGAAAGGGCATTTGATTTTGCTGCATCATCAGACAATGATGGTGTTTCTCTGCGTGTTAGGCCATCAGCGTTGAATTTGAACTAATGGCAATAAAAAGAGCAAAAGGCAAAAAATCTCGGGCCATAAGCGACCAGTCTGGATTTTCTGTTCCTTATACTTCTCTTAAGACAACGTGGGAAGGGTTCCGTGTTGAGCCAGAAGAGTGGGAGCCTAAACACCCACAACTAACTCCAGCTAAAAATGTCATAGATGCAACTGCCTTATTCCAACCAAGGCCAGACAATGACGAAGAAGTCACTGCTTTTTATGTTGGTTTTAATTATGACATATTTCTTGATAGGAACCAACGGCCAAATGTAGG